>Ga0315336_1000179_pt1 | contig 256407 bp, 265 predicted proteins | sample ASW5metaG_FD_204512 | JGI IMG/M metagenome (GOLD analysis project Ga0315336, IMG submission 204512) | Ammonia-oxidizing marine archaeal communities from Monterey Bay, California, United States - ASW #5 | ecosystem: Environmental > Aquatic > Marine > Intertidal zone | place: USA: California... | reverse complement strand
GTCTCCTGTCTGTGCGGTGAAGTGGTAGCAGCTCCACTCCACGACGGGAGACCTTCGCCAATCAACGACCGCTACAGCGAGTCGTCACACTTTCTCAACCAACCTGCCTGGGCAGTACAACTAGCCCGATGCCAGCACAAACACGAACGTCGTCGCGGTCATTCGGGGTGCCAGGGGGGTTAGATTTGACGGATGGCGGAAGCAGGTGGCCACGCGGGCGTCGATGCGGTGGTGCGACGGGCGTCGTCGGCGCTCGCCGACGTCGACACCGGCGGCTGGGCGCAGCGGTTCGACCTGCTCTCCGACCCGCACCGGCTGGAGATCCTGCTCGTCCTGCACCGCGCACCCGGCATCAACGTCGGCGACCTCGCCTCGGTGCTCGGACGGTCCGAGAACGCCGTGTCGCAGGCGCTGCGAGTACTGCGTCAGCAGGGCTGGGTGAGCTCCACCCGGGTCGGCCGTGCCGTGAGCTACCGCCTCGAGGACGAGATCGTGCACGACCTCCTGCACTGGATCGGCGCGCGGCACGGCTGAAGGACAGCGCATGCCGCTGACGCTCACCGACGAACAACTCAACGAGAGGTTCGACCAGATCTCGGCGTTGGCCGGGCGGCCGCGCCGCCTCGATGAGCTTCCGGGCGGACTGACCAACCGCAACATCAAAATCACGACGCCCGATGCCGTCTACGTCGCGCGCTGCACCGACGCATCGTCGGGAATGCTGGGAATTGACCGCGACCGCGAGTGCCACAACACCCGCGCCGCCGAACAGGCGGGGGTCGGCGCGCCGGTCATCGACTACCGCCCCGACCTCGGCATCCTGCTGCTCGGTTATCTCGAGGGAAAAACACTGTCCAACGACGATTTTCAACGGCCGGGGGTGATCGCAAAGGCGGCCGCGGCGGTGCGTACCCTGCACTCCGGGCCGCGTTTCCGCGGTCGATTCGACATGTTCGAACTCCAGCCGCAATATTTGAAAACCGTGCTGGACAAAGGATTCCGTATCCCCGACGATTACCTCGACCATGCGGACACCTTCAACGACATCGCCAGGGTGCTGGCGGTCACCGATGAACAGACGGTGCCATGCAACAACGATCTGCTGGCCGGCAACTTCATCGAGGACGGCGACCGGATGTGGCTGATCGACTACGAATACTCCGGCAACAACGATCCGTGCTTCGAGCTGGGGAACACCTGGGCCGAGTGCGGATTGTCCACCGACCAACTCGACGAGTTCGTCACGGCGTACTACGGGCAGCGGCTGCGCAATAAAGTCGCGCGAGCGCACCTGCAGGGCATCGTCGGAAAATACGGTTGGACGTTGTGGGGCTGCATACAGAACGGTTCGAGTGCAATCGATTTCGACTTCTGGGGATGGGCGATGGAACGTTATGAGGGTGCGGTGGCCGAGTTCAAGGGACCGAACCTGACTCGGCTGCTCGACGATGCGCAGGCTGCCGACTGATGGCGACTGAGCTGCCCGGCCGTGCCCAGGTCGTCATCATCGGCGGCGGCGTCATCGGCACCAGCGTCGCCTACCATCTGACGAAACTGGGGCTCACCGATGTCGTACTGATCGAACAGGGGCAGCTGTCGAGCGGCACGACATGGCACGCCGCGGGACTGGTAGGCCAGTTGCGTGCCTCGGAGAGCGCGACACGTCTGGTGCAGTATTCGACACAGCTGTACGCGGAACTGGAGAACGAGACGGGTCTGTCGGCAGGCTACAAGCGGTGCGGGGGAGTCACGGTCGCGCGTACCGAGGACCGGATGACCCAGTTGCGCCGCACGGCCGCCAGCGCCGAGGCATTCAACATGGAGTGCGAACTGCTCAGCCCCGAACAGGCGCTCGAGCACTATCCGGTGATGCGCGTCGACGACCTCGTCGGCGCGATCTGGTTGCCCGGCGATGGTAAAGCCAACCCGACCGACCTGACGTTCGCGCTGGCCAAGGGTGCGCGGATGCGCGGTGCCCGAATCCACGAAAAGACCAGGGTGCTCGACGTGCTCACCGCTGCGGGGCGGGTGTCTGGGGTTCGCACGGACGCCGGCGACATCGAGGCCGAGATCGTCGTCAACTGTGCGGGGCAGTGGGCGAAGCAGATCGGTGCGATGGCGGGCGTCAACGTTCCGCTGCACTCGGCCGAGCATTTCTACGTCGTGTCCGAACGCATCGACGGTGTCCACCCCGACCTACCGATCCTGCGTGATCCCGACGGCTACACCTACTTCAAGGAGGAGGTCGGCGGCCTGGTCATCGGGGGTTTTGAACCCGAGGCGAAGCCGTGGGTGTCACCGGATCAGATTCCGTACCCGTTCGAGTTCCAGCTTCTGGACGAGGACTGGGAGCACTTCGAGGTCCTGATGAACAGTGCGCTGCTGCGGATCCCCGTGCTCGAGGTGACAGGTATCAAGAAGTTCTACAACGGGCCGGAGAGCTTCACGCCCGACAACCAGTTCATCCTCGGAGCAGCGCCCGAGCTCGAAAACTTCTTCGTCGGTGCGGGATTCAACTCCGTCGGTATCGCCACCGCCGGTGGAGCCGGCCGTGCGCTCGCCGAGTGGATCGCCAACGGTGCACCGATCGGCGACCTGACGGGCGTCGACATCCGCCGGTTCGCACCGTTCAACGGCAACAGCAGGTGGCTGCACGACCGCGTCGCCGAAGTGCTCGGATTGCATTACGAGGTGCCATGGCCCAACAGGGAGATGACGACCGCCCGGCCGTTCCGGAGATCACCCGTGCATCACCTGATCGACGCCGCGAATGCCAACTTCGGCAGCCGGATGGGGTGGGAGCGAGCCAACTTCTTCGCGCCCCCCGGTGTCGCGCCGACCATCGAATACACGTGGGGCAAGCCGAATTGGCTGCCGTGGTCGGCCGCGGAGCAGTCCAACACCAGGACCAACGTCACGGTGTTCGACCAGACCTCGTTCTCGAAATACATCCTGGCCGGGACGGACGCCGAGGCGGCATTGCAGTGGCTGTGCGCCGCAGACGTCGCGGTGCCGGTCGGCCGATCGGTGTACACCGGCATGCTCAACGAGCGGGGCACCTACGAGTCGGACGTGACGGTCACCAGGACCGGCGCAGCGGAATTCCTGATCGTCAGCAGTGCGGCCACCACCGAACGCGACAAGGACCACATCCGGTCGAACCTGCGTGGAGCCAATGCATCGCTGGTCGACGTGACATCGGCGTATGCGGTATTCGGCGTCATGGGTCCCAAATCCCGCGATCTGCTGGCGAATCTCACCCCGGCTGATCTCTCCGATGAGGCTTTTCCGTTCGGCACCAGCCGGCAGATCCCGCTCGGATACGCGACGGTGCGGGCGACGCGCATCACCTACGTCGGCGAATTGGGTTGGGAGCTCTATGTTCCCGCCGAGTTCGCGGTCGGTGTCTACGAAGATCTGATGTCTGAGGGAGCGCCGTTGGGTGTGGGGCGCGGCGGCTATTACGCGATCGAATCGCTGCGATTGGAGAAGGGCTATCGCGCGTTCGGTCGCGAACTGACACCCAGCGAGAACCCGGTTGAGGCGGGTCTGCTGTTCGCATGCAAGCTCAAGTCCGACATCCCGTTCCTCGGACGGGAAGCCGTCGAGAAAGCCAAGGCCGAGGGGCCGCGCAAGCGACTCGTCGGATTCCGGGTCGACGACTCCGAAGCGATGCTGTGGGGCGGCGAGCTGATCCGACGCGACGGGGTCGTGGCGGGCCAGGTCACGTCGGCGGCATGGGGTGAGACCACCGGCGCCTGCGTCGGACTTGCGTACGTACGGCAGCCCGATCACCGCGTAGTCGACGCGAAGTGGGTGAACAGCGGTGCCTATCAGGTCAACGTCGGCGGCCGGCTGTACCCGATCTCGGTGTCGCTTCGGCCGCTGTACGACCCGTCCAACGAGCGGATTCGCCCCTAGCCGCGGCGGTCTGCGGAAAGCTGTACCCCGTGACGGTGGACTTCCGGCTGCTCGGCGATGTCGAGGTCCGACTCGACGGGCAGAGGCTCGACGTCGGCCATGCCCGCCAGCGCTGTGTGCTCGCTGCGTTGCTGATCGACGTCAACCGGCCCGTCCCCACCGACCAACTGATCCTGCGGGTCTGGGCCGACGACCCGCCGCACCGGGAGCGCAACGCGCTCGCCGCGTACCTGTCGCGGTTGCGACACCTGTTCGCGGACACCGACGAGGTTGCGGTCGTGCGCGAGCCCGGTGGCTACCTGCTGTCGGCCGACCAGCTGTCGGTGGACGTGCACCGCTTTCGTCACCTTGCGGCGCGAGCACGTGCGGTGTCCGACTCGGCCGAAGCCGCCGGGTTGTTCGACGCCGCTCTCGAACTGTGGCGCGGATCCCCGTTCGCGGCGCTTGACACCCCATGGTTCAACGACGTTCGTGATTCGCTTGAGGTGGAGCGACTCTCGGTCGTGCTGGATCGCAATGATGTCGCGCTGCAGGCAGGGCGACATGCCGAGCTGCTCGGAGAACTCACGCTGGCGCTGCAGGCGCACCCGCTCGATGAGCGGCTGGCCGGCCAGCTGATGCTGGCCCAGTACCGCAGCGGCAGACAGGCCGCCGCGCTGGAGACCTACCGTCAGATGCGCGACCGCCTCGTCGACGAACTCGGCGTCGACCCCAGCCCGCCCCTGCAGGCGGTGCACCAACAGATTCTCGGCGGCGGGGCCGCGCCGCCGCCGGCTTTCGAAACCGCTGCGCCGCAACGTGTGGAAACCCGTGCGCTGGCCGGGCTTCCGCGGCGGGTGACGACCTTCGTCGGACGCGAGAACGATGTGGCCGAAGTCATCGCCGCCCTGCGCGACGGCCCCCTGGTGACGCTGACCGGGGTCGGCGGTGTTGGAAAGACCCGGCTCGCACTGGAGACCGCCGAGCGCGAACGGCATCGCTTCGGCGACGGTGCTGTCGTTTGTGAACTGGCGCCGATCGAGGACGGGCCGGCCGTGACCCACGCGGTCGCAGCGGCATTGCGACTCCAGCAACAGCAGGGCCTGGGTATCGAGGAGACCGTCATCGAGTACCTCCGCACCCGTGAACTGCTGTTGGTGGTCGACAACTGCGAACACGTGCTGGAGGACTCGGCGCGGCTGCTCGAGCGGATCGCCGGATACTGCCCCCGGGTGGCGGTGCTGGCCACCAGCAGGGAAGCGCTGGGAATCGCAGGGGAGCGGGTCCTGCCCGTCAATCCGTTGCCGATTGACGACGCCACACTGCTGTTCGCGGACCGCGCGAGGGCGAGCCGGTCGGACTTCGACGTCGACCACGAGCCGGTCGGAGCGGTGGCCGAAATCTGCCGTCGGCTCGACGGGCTGCCGCTTGCCATCGAGCTCGCGGCAGCGCGCGTGCGGGTGATGGGCAGTCTCGATATCGCCCGCCGACTCGATCGACTACGACTGCTGACGGGTGGGGCGCGCGGTGCGCATCCGCGCCAACAGAGCCTGTCGGCGACCATCGACTGGTCCTATCACCTGCTCTCGGAATCGGAACAAGCCCTGTTCGCCCGGTTGTCGGTCTTCGCGGGCGGTTTCGACATCGACGCCGTGCACGGCATCTGCGGCAACGCCGATGCCGACGAGGACGATACGCTCGAACTGCTGGCCGGGCTCATTGACAAGTCGATGGTCACCACTCGTGGTGGTACGCACACCTCGCGTTACGCGGTTCTGGAAACTCTGCGTGCCTACGGCCGGGACCGATTGCGGGACAACAATCTTGACGATGCCTACGCGATGCGCCATGCCGCGTACTTCACCACACTCGCCGAGCGCGCCGCGGCGGGTACTCAGGGGATCGACGAGCGGGCGTGGGTCGAACGGATGTTGCCAGACTATGACAATCTGCGTGCGTCGTTCGAGCATCTGATGACGGCATCCGACCTGGACACCGCGCTACGGCTGGTCACGTCACTGCCCGAATTCGTCCATCTGCGAATAGGTTACGAGTCGTCCGGCTGGGCAGAACGAGTCGTCGAGTTGGCCGACAGCGACCACCCCTTGTATGTCGCAGCCGTCGGTTTCGCCGCGCGGGGGGCGTGGAACCGCGGTGACTTCACCTCAGCGGTGTCGCTGGCCTCGCTCGCGGACGGACGAGTGCCGGGGCGAGGTACCGGACGCGTCGCGTATCCGGGTGACGTGCTGGCCGACGTCGCGCTCTATCAGGGCGATGCGGCCACGGCCCTGGCGCACTACGACAGTGAGGTGTCGCGCGCCCGCCACGATGACGACCCGATTCGATTGGTGTGGACTCTGTTCTACGTGTCGATCTGCCATGCCGCGATGCGCAACCCGCATCACGGCATCGACGCCGCGGAGGAATCGCTGCGAGTGGCCGAGGAAACGGCTAATCCGACGGCGCGGTCCATGGGGCGTTACGCCCTTGGCCTGGTGCTCAAGAAATCCGATCCGGACCGGGCGCTGGTGTTGTTCGACAGCGCCGCCGAACTCGCCGCGTCGGTGCAGAACTTCTGGTGGCACGGGATCGCGCTGATGGAGGCGGCGGCTACCCGCGCGGTGCATGGCGAGCCGTCGAGCGCGGCGCAGGCTCTCATCGAGGTGCTCGACCACTGGGACCGGGTGGGCGACTGGAGTCAGCAATGGCTCAACGTCCGCTACGTCACGCGCTTCCTGGCCCGAATGGGCGCGCACGACGATGCCGTCGCGCTGCATCACGCGCTCCTCGGCGCGAAAAGGCTCTCGCCACTCGAGGAGGGCCACACCAGGGCGATCGGCGAACAACAGCAGGGCGCCCTGAGCCCATCCGAGGCCGTGGTGCTGGCCCGCGCGAGTCTGGTTCGCTACGCCTCGCATCCGGCCTAGCCGCTTTTGACCAGGACATTTCACGATCGTCCAACGTCTGCCGAAACTCCGCACGCGACGGTGATGTCGTCACGAGCTCACCGGAAACAGCCGTTGAGCGGAAAGCAAAGGAGACACAACATGGAGAACCGCAGAATGTTCAAACGAGCGATGGCGGCGGCGCTGCTGTCGGCGACCCTCGCGACGCCGGTGACCGCCCTACTCGCCACGGGCACGGCCAACGCCAGGCCGATCGAGAGCCCCAATTGCCGTGGCATCGCCAAGGCGATCGATAGCAGCATGTACATGGCAAACGTGGCACGAGACCAAGGCGACACAAAGGCTGCGCGCGAGTACATGAGGGATGCCGCCCGCGCCAGTGCGAACTACCAAAGGCACTGCACGTCGTAAGCCGCTGAGCCAGGCGGGTCGCGATCTTCCCGCCTGGCTCAGCACACCCGTCGTACCCGACGGTTCGCGCACAAATAATCGAAGGAGAAGGAATTATGACCAGTATCGTGAAATCAGAAATCGACCGCCAGCTCAAGGCCAAGCACCGGGCGCTGTGGGCGTCGGGAGATTACGCGGCCGTCGCCGCGGAACTCATTCCCGCGCTTGGTCTCGAACTCGTCCGCGCGAGCGGCGTGAAGCAGGGTGACCATGTCCTGGACGTGGCCGCGGGCTCGGGTAACGCCGCCATACCCGCCGCCGAGGCAGGCGCGATCGTCACGGCAAGCGATCTGACGCCGGAGCTGTTCGACGCCGGCCGTAACATCGCCGCGCGCCGGGGTGTCGAGGTGGAATGGGTGGAAGCGGATGCGGAGGCTCTTCCGTTCGCCGACAACAGCTTTGACGCCGTTATCTCGTGTGTCGGTGTGATGTTCGCGCCGCACCACCAGGCGGCCGCCGACGAGTTGGTGCGGGTCACCCGTCGCGGCGGCACGATCGCCTTGCTCAGCTGGACGCCCGAAGGGTTCATCGGCAACCTGTTCAAGACGATGAAACCGTATGCCCCGCCGCCTCCGCCGGGAGCCAGCCCCGCCCCGTTGTGGGGTTCGGAGGGCCACGTCCGCGAGTTGTTCGGAGATCGCGTCAGCGATCTGACGATGTGGCGGCAGACCGTGGTGCTCGACCACTGCACCGAGCCCACGCAATTTCGGGAGTACTGGAAAAGCAACTACGGGCCGACGATCGCCGCGTACAAATTCAACGCGGACGCCCCCGACCGGATCGAGGCCCTCGACCGCGACTTCCTCGAGTTCCTCACCAGCTGGAACCGGGGCGACGACCAGCGCGCGGTTTGGGAGGCCGAATATCTGTTGGTCACCGCCACCAAGCGTTAGGACGGCTGGAACCCACACATGAACATCTGTTCAGCTAGACAGGTGTTCGGTGTGGGTTCTAGGCTCGCCTGGTGGTTGTGAATACGGTCGCCATGCATATGAGCGACGGCATCGTCAATGCGCCGACATCGGTGATCTTCGGGGTCATCGCGGTGGCCGCCATCGGGTTGTGCGCGGTGAAAGCACGCACCGAACTCGATGAACGCACGGTGCCGCTGGCCGGTCTCGTCGCGGCGTTCGTCTTCGCCGTGCAGATGGTCAATTTCCCGATCCTGCCCGGCGTCAGCGGGCACCTGCTGGGCGGTGCGCTGGCCGCGATCCTGGTCGGCCCCTTCACCGGTGCGCTGTGCATCGCGATCGTGTTGATCGTGCAGTCGCTGCTGTTCGCCGACGGCGGAATCACCGCATTGGGCACCAACATCACCAACATGGCCGTCGTCGGCGTCGCCGTGGGGTACGGGACAGCCGTCGCGCTGTATGCGATCGCGCGGCGGGGCAAAGCCGATCTGCCGGTGCCTGCGCTCGGCGTCATCGCGTTCATCGCCGCGGTGATCGGAACGGTATGCGCGGCAATGGCGTTTGTCGTCGAATACGCCATCGGGGGCGCCGGCGCCACGTCGCTCGGCACAGTGGCCGCCTACATGTTCGGCACGCACGTGCTGATCGGCGTCGGGGAAGGATTGATCACTGCCGTCACGGTGATGGCCGTGGCACGTTCGCGCCCCGACCTCGTCTATCTGATGCGCCGCGCCCGGACGGCGGTGCCGGCGTGAAGCGATGGTCGTTCTGGCTTGCGTTTGCGGCCGCCACCCTGCTGATCGCCGGGGTCGTCTCGTACTTCGCGAGTTCCAGCCCCGACGGGTTGGACTCAGCGACGCTGCGTGGCTGCCAGGTCGTCGAAACCGCGGCCGGCGACGAGCTCACCGGTGATTGCATCGCACAACACGCCGACGAGCACGCGCTGGCCACCTCGCCCCTGGCCGACTACTCGATCGGCGGACAGGACGGCACTGGCGGGATCGCGGGCATCATCGGCGTCATGGTCACAGTCGTCGTGGCGGGGTCGGCGTTCTGGCTCATTGCACGGACCCGGCGGGCTGTCGAAACCGGCCCGAGCCGACGGTCTGCCGGCGACGAGCAGTCCTAACGCATGGGTGCAGGCGCGCATCCGCTGTATCGCCACGACGAGTCGGCCGTACACCGGACACCGGCCGAGGTGAAGATCGTCTGCCTGCTGGTGTTCGTGCTCGCCGTCGTCGCCACGCCCCGGGAAATGTTCTGGCCGTTTGCGATCTATGCCGCGATCATCGTCGCGACGTGGCGTCTCGCGCGGATACCGCTGCGGTGGGTGTTGCCGCGCATGCTGATCGAGGCACCGTTTCTGGTGCTCGCCGTCCTTTTGCCGTTCGCCGAGGGTGGGCAGCGCATCGATGTTGCGGGACTGCAGCTTTCGGTAGCCGGACTGTGGGCGGCGTGGGGCATCGTCGTCAAGGGCACACTCGGTGTCGCGGCCGCGTTGACCCTCGCTGCCACCACATCCGCAACCGAGCTACCCGCCGCGCTGAGCCGGCTGGCTGTTCCCGCGGTGGTGACATCGGTGCTGGTGCTGATGATCCGTTACATCGACCTGCTCGCGGCCGAGGTGAGCCGTATGCGGATGGCCAGGATCGCGCGCGGTGACTCGCCGCGGGCACTGCACCAGGCGCGTGCGATCGCGACTGGCATCGGAGCGTTGTTCCTGCGCTCCTACGAACGCGGCGAGCGGGTGTACGCCGCGATGCTGTCACGTGGATTCGATGGTAGGGCACCGGATCTCGCGGTGATCGGTGCCCCGCCGAGGGCTATGGCGTCCCAGTGGATGGTGGCGATGCTGCCGGCTGCCGCCGCGGTCGTCGTATCGGTAGCGGCGTGGGTGACGCAGTGAGCGCGATCCGCGTCGAGGCGCTGCGCCATGTCTATCCGGACGGACATTTGGCCCTCGACGGCGTCGACCTCGAGGTGGCCGATGGCGAGCGGGTCGCGGTGCTCGGCCCCAACGGGGCGGGCAAGACGACGTTGATGTTGCATCTCAACGGTGTCCTGACCGCGACCACCGGGTCGGTGCAGATCAGCGGAATACCGCTGAACCGCAAGAGCCTTCACGACATCCGCAGGCGCGTTGGCCTGGTCTTCCAGGATCCCGACGACCAGTTGTTCATGCCGACGGTCGCGCAGGACGTCGCATTCGGTCCGGCGAATTTCGGGCTGCGCGGTGAGGAGCTCGCCGCGCGGGTGGCGAGCGCGCTGGAGGTCGTGTCGATGACCGAAGACGCTGGCCGCAGTCCTACCCATCTGTCGGCGGGGCAGCGGCGCAGGGCCGCATTGGCCACCGTGCTGGCCTGCCAGCCGGACATTCTCGTGCTCGACGAGCCCTCGGCGAACCTGGATCCGGTCGCGCGGCGCGAACTGGCCGAGACGCTCTCGGGGCTGAACGCCACCATGTTGATCGTCACCCATGACCTGCCCTATGCGGCTCAGCTGTGCGACCGGGCCGTGGTGATGGACGGCGGCTCCATCGTCGCGGACGGCGCGATCACCGACATTCTGTCCGATTCGGAATTGCTTGCCGCGCATCGCCTCGAGCTGCCGTGGGGCTTCTCGGTCAAAGGTCGTTGAGACCACCGAGCATGGACTCACGCAGGACGCGGCTCAAAGCCCGAGCCGCTCCAACGCATCGTCGAACTCCTCGAGCGCGACCTTCTCGCTCTTGCCTTCGGCGATCGCCCGCTCGTAGATCGAGTACATCCGGGGGCCGTGGGCTGCGAAGCGCGCCGACCACGCCTGCGCATCACGTCGCCAGTAGCCGACGACGTCCAATTGATCAGCGGTCCAACCGTACTCGTGGCGCAGCAGTTTGCGGATTTTGCGCGCCTCGGACGCCTCACCTGCGAACCAGCAGTATCCTGGGCCGATCGCCGGGCAGTTGCGCGCAACCAGGCGCGCCAAAACGCTGTCCGCCACGCCATTTCCGGTGCCGACGGAGCTGACGAGCCGCACCGTGGCGTGCTTGGGCAGGTAGTCGAGGTCGTCCTCGTCGGGCACCTCCACGATCGCGACCGTGTTGCTGTGCGCGGGCTGTTCGATCAGCCGCGCGAGCGCGGGCAACCCCGCAAGGTCGGCGACGAGGACGTGGCGATCGGCATCACGTGGGGGCCGGAACCGCGATTTGGCGTGGGCGAGTTCGACACGGTCTCCGGGCGCGGCGCCGGTCGCCCACCGCATTCCCGCCGCCGCACCACCGCGGGCGGTGCGATCACCGACGTGCAGGACGACGTCAACGGTGACGCGGCAGGCCGACGGGTCGTGCTCCCGGACGGAGTAGGTCCGGGCCGCCTGACCGTCATCATCGTTGGTGCCGAAGTAGATTCCGAGCGCGGTGTCCCCGAACCGCGGCAGCTGCAGGAGGCTCAGCTCGGGGGCATGAATGACCACTCGCTGCATATTCCGGCCCAACGGTGCCGACTGCACCACCGAGCCCGCCACCACGGGGGCGGTCAATGGCGCTTGGACGGGGGCCAGGGCGGTTCGCCGCAGAGCGCCAGCAGCGCATTCTCGATCACTTCGGGCAGCGCGGGATGGATCCAGTATTGGCCGCGCGCCATGTCCTGTGCCGCCAGGTCGAAGTTCATCGCCTGGATCAACGGCTGAATCAGCGACGACGCCTGGTGTCCCATGATGTGCGCGCCGAGTATCAGGCCGCTGTCGTCATCGACGATGATCTTGGCGATCCCCGTCGTATCCTCCATGGCCCAGCCGTACGCGACGTCGGCGTAGTCCTGGATCTTGACCCTGATATTCAAACCTTTTGCCCGCGCTTGGTTTTCAGTCAGCCCGACGCTCGCGATCTGCGGGTCGGTGAAGACAGCCGAGGGCACATTGCGATGGTCGGACGGCATGAGCGAATCGGTGTCGTCCCAGTCCTGCAGGAGATTGTGTTTCACGCGGCGCGCCTCATGATTGGCCACATGCTTGAGCTGATAGTCCGACGACACGTCGCCGAGTGCGAACACATTGCGCGCAGTGGTGCGCTGGAACTCGTCGACGACGACCTGTCCATTGGCATTGACTTTGACACCGGCCAATTCGGCGTCGAGCCGATCACCGTTGGGAACGCGGCCAGTGGCGACGAGCAGCGCGTCGCCCCGCACCTTCGAGCCGTCTGTGCAGGTGACCTCGACACCGCCGCCGATGTTGTGCGCGTCGGCCAGCTCGTGGTGATTGCGGATCTCCCATTTCCTCGACGCGATGTCGGTGAATCGCATGGCGATGTCGTCGTCGTGGCCGCGCAGTAGGGTGCTGCCGCGGATCATCAGCGTCACGTGGCTGCCGAGCGCCGAGAAGATATGGGCGAACTCGCAGGCGATGAAACCACCGCCGATGATGATCAAGTGCTCGGGCACGTCCGCGATCCGCATGATGGTGTCGCTGGTGTGATAGCTCACCCCGCATGCCGTGACGGCGTCGGGCGCGATGGCTCTGGAGCCCGCCGCGATCACCACCTGGTCGGCGGTGAATTCGTCGCCGTCGTCGGTGCGCAAGGCGTAGCGGCCGTCGGGCTTCGTTTTCGCGAAACGCGCGTGGCTACCGAAGACCTCGACGTTCGGTGAGGACCGCCGATAGTTCTCGCCGCCGTCTGCGATCGGATCGATGCGGCCGAACACTCGGGACACGATGTCCGGCCAGCGCACCCCGTCGAGATGGGCGTCGATGCCGTAACGTGATGAATCGCTTACCTCTTGGGCGACCCCGGCGGCGTAGACGAACATCTTGGTCGGGATGCAGCCAACGTTGAGGCACGTCCCGCCGAACACACCCTGTTCGCAGATCGCCACCCGTCTGTCGTGGTACCGCTCATCGAGGATCGAGTTGCCCGAACCGGTTCCGATGATTGCGATGTCGAAGTGAGTCATCGGGTCACCCCTCGGTCGGGTTGCGTCGTCGAACCCGCAACGTGAGCGTCGAGCCAGCGGTCCAATTCGTCGTAGGCGGCCTGGCGCGCCTCGGGAACGGACAGGAACACGTCGTGCTTGGCGTCGGTGATCGGCACGACGGTGCTCCGGTTGCCGATGCAGCCGGCCCAGCGGGCGATCTGATGGACGTCGAGCACGGCGTCACCGCGCTGGATGACGTCCGGGTCGGACACCTCGCGCACGCTGCGATCGGAGCGCAGGATCAGGTTGGGCACACCGACGTCGAGCCCGCGGTGCAGTTTGGCGTGGCCGCGCCGGATCGCGTGAATCCAGCCGAACGTCACCGGAAATCCGCCGATGGGCTTCCATCTGAGGTCGTAGTCAAATTCGCCCGAGTAGTCGCGGTGCAGCGTCGAGCCGTACCCGCCCTCGGGGACCGGCGCGCGCACCACGGTCTTCTTTCGAACTCGGGACAGCGCCGCGATTGCCGCGCCGGTGGGAGCGGCGCGCAGGAATGCCGGACCCTGCAGATCCAGCCAGGGGCTGTTCAGCACCAACCCGGCGACGCGGTTGCGCTGCGTCATTCCGTTACTGCGCAGGCGGTCCAGGAACAACGACACGATGAGCCCGCCCGCGGAGTGCCCGTAAACGAGCACATCGGCCGACGTCTCGGCGTTGATCACGCCCAACGCGCGGATTAGTTCCTTGTCGTAGCGGGCCAGGTCGGTGGTGAAGTGAGGTGTCTGGCCCTCCCGCCACGATCGCCCGCATTTGTGCAGATCCAGCGCGTAGAACGCAAACCCGCGATCGGCCAGGTGATCCGCCAGTTCGGTGTGGAAGAAATAGTCGGTGAAACCGTGTACCACCAGCACGGCACGGGTGGCCGACGGGTTGACGTCGCCGCGGCGCACCAGCGTGGCGGCCAGCAGCCCTTCTCCGTCGGGGTCGGGCCCCAACTCGAACGTCTGTTGCCGGTAGCCAGCCAGCACATCCGCCGTCCACTCGGTCACCCAGATGAGCTTAGTCGCGGCTCGCGGCCCACCTGGGGCGACGGCCAGAGATGGCCGCGGCTAACCTGAAATCCGCCAAGCAGGACCAAACCGAGCACGGAGGATGATCGATCGGGTGGCTGACCCGCAGGTAGCCGTGGACTCGGTGGTCGAGGACCATGTCGGGGCGGTGAGCGCCCGATGACGGTCGCGCTACGCCGAAGCTGGGCCAAGGATCTGGACGCCGCGACGCTCTACGAACTGTTGAAGTTGCGCGTCGAGGTCTTCGTCGTCGAACAGGCCACCCCGTACCCGGAACTGGACGGGCGCGACCTGCTCACCGAGACCCGCCACTTCTGGCTCGAAGGGGCCGACGGAGAGGTCATCTGCACACTGCGGCTGATGGAAGAACATCCCGGCGGCCAGAAGGGCTTTCGCATCGGCCGCGTCTGCACCAAGCGAGAGGCGCGCGGCCAGGGGCACACCACCCGGCTGCTGCAGGCGGCCCTCGCCGAGGTCGGCGATTACCCGTGCCGCATCAACGCGCAGACCTACCTCGAAGAGATGTACGCCCACCACGGATTCGTACGCGACGGGGCCGAATTCCTCGACGACGGCATCCCGCACGTCCCCATGGTCAAGTCATGACGGTCTACCCCTTCAGCGCGATCGTCGGCCACGACCGCCTGCGCCTGGCGCTGCTGCTGTGTGCGGTGCGCCCGGAGATCGGTGGCGTGCTGATCCGCGGCGAGAAAGGCACGGCGAAGTCGACAGCCGTGCGCGGCTTGGCCGCGGTGCTGGCTGCGGTGGACGGCGCCGCGCTGGTCGAATTGCCCATCGGGGCGACCGAGGACCGCGTCGTCGGCTCGATCGATCTGCAGAAGGTGCTGCGCGACGGTGAGCATGCGTTCTCGCCCGGGCTGCTGGCCCGTGCGCACGGCGGAGTTCTCTACGTCGACGAGGTCAATCTGCTGCACGACCACCTCGTCGACGTGCTTCTCGACGCCGCCGCGATGGGGCGGGTGCACGTCGAGCGCGACGGCGTCTCGCACAGCCACGACGCGCGGTTCGTCCTTGTCGGGACCATGAATCCCGAAGAGGGCGAACTACGTCCCCAGTTGCTCGACCGGTTCGGCCTGACCGTCGACGTGCACGCCTCCCGTGATGTCGATGTACGGGTCGAAGTCGTCCGGCAACGGATGGCTTTCGAGGCCGACCCGGCCGGGTTCGCCGAACGCTACGCCGAGGCCGACGCCGAACTAGTCGGCCGCATTGCCGCGGCGCGCGCCAGGTTGAGCTCGGTGAGCTTGCCGGACAGCGAGTTACGACGTATCGCGGCCCTCTGCGCGGCGTTCGACGTCGACGGTATGCGCGCCGATCTGGTGGTGGCCAGGACGGCGGTTGCGCACGCCGCGTGGCGCGGTGCCGACACGGTTGCCGAGGAGGACATCCGGGTAGCGGCTGAACTCGCCTTGCCGCACCGGCGGCGTCGCGACCCGTTCGACGATCCCGGTCTGGATCCCGGACAGCTCGATGAAGCGATGCAACAGGCGGGGGAGTCTGCCGACCCTGAGCCGGAGCCCGACCCGCCCGGTGGCGGCGAAACCTCGCCCAATGAGTCATCAGATCAGGCTGCGCCACAGGGAAATTCGAGCTCATCCACGCGACCCAGCGCACCGCCGTCCGCGGTGTTCCGCACGCGGACGCTCGTCGTTCCCGGCGTGGGGGACGGGGCGCCTGGACGCAGATCCCGGGCACGCAACCGGGCCGGAACCGTCATCTCGTCGACCACCCGCGCAAACGAGGGACACGGACTGCACGTGTTCGGGACGCTGCTCGCCGCGGCCGAACACCAGCGGGTGCCCGGGCGTGCGCGGCCGACGGTGGACGATGTGCGGCACGCCGTTCGGGAAGGGCGAGAAGGCAATCTGGTGATCTTCGTCGTGGACGCGTCGGGATCGATGGCCGCCCGCGACCGGATGTCGGCGGTCAGCGGCGCCGCTCTGTCGCTGTTGCGCGACGCGTATCAGCGGCGCGACAAGGTCGCCGTCATCACGTTCCGCCAGACCGATGCCCGGCTGCTGCTGCCGCCGACGTCGTCGGTGCACATCGCGAGCCGCCGGCTGGCCCGTTTCGACACCGGCGGCAAAACTCCATTGGCGCAAGGCCTACTGGCCGCGCGTGACGTGGTGGTCCGGGAGAAGGCACGCGACCGGGCACGCCGCAGTTTGGTGGTGGTGCTGACCGACGGCCGAGCCACCGGCGGTCCTGATCCGCTTGGGCGCGCACGGGAGGCGGCCGCTCGGCTGGTGGCCGAAGGTGCGACCGCCGTGGTGGTCGACTGCGAGACTTCCTATGTGCGATTGGGTCTGGCCGAGCAACTGGCCGGTTACCTGGGTGCTCCCGCGGTGCGGCTGGCGCACCTGCGCGCGGACAACCTCACCGACCTTGTTCGCACCGCCGCCTAGTTACGGGCCCACAACGAAGTCAGGGGAGGGAGTACCCATGCCTCAGGGTCAACCGGCCACCGTTCCCGAGGACGGGCTGACCACCCGCGCCCGGCGCAACGCTCCACTGCTCGCGGTGCACACCGGTACCGGCAAGGGCAAGTCGACCGCCGCGTTCGGGATGGCATTGCGGGCATGGAATCAGGGCTTTTCCGTGGCGGTGTTCCAGTTCGTCAAGAGCGCCAAATGGAAGGTCGGCGAAGAGGCGGCCTTCGGCCAGCTGGGCCGGCTGCACGACGAGCACGGGGTCGGCGGCGCCGTCGAATGGCACAAGATGGGTGCGGGCTGGTCGTGGTCGCGTAAGCACGGCAACGAGGACGATCACGCGGCCGCCGCGGCCGACGGCTGGGCAGAGATCACCCGCCGCCTCGCCGGGGAACGCCACGACTTCTACGTCCTCGACGAGTTCACCTATCCGCTGAAGTGGGGCTGGATCGACGCCGACGAGGTGATCGAGGTGCTGACGCGAAGACCCGGCACCCAGCATGTGGTCATCACCGGCCGCGACGCCCCGCAGAAACTGCTGGACGCCGCCGACCTCGTCACCGAGATGACCAAGGTCAAACATCCGATGGACGCCGGCCGCAAGGGCCAAAAGGGCATCGAATGGTGAGTACCCCCGCCGTGGTGATCGCCGCCCCGGCATCCGGCGGTGGAAAGACTACTGTGGCAACGGGTTTGATGGGCGCCCTCCGGAAAGCGGGCCACTCCGTCGCCCCGTTCAAGGTCGGGCCGGACTTCATCGACCCCGGATACCACGCACTGGCAGCACAGCGCCCTGGCCGCAACCTCGACCCGGTGCTTGTCGGCGAACATCGCATCGGCCCGCTGTATCGGCATGGCAGCGCCGCGGCCGACATCGCGGTCGTCGAGGGCGTGATGGGCCTGTTCGACGGGCGGATCGCCGACAACTTCACGGGTATCGCCGAAGGGTCCACCGCGCACGTGGCGGCCCTGCTCGGTGCGCCGGTGATCCTGGTGGTCGACGCGCGTGGCCAGAGCCACAGCGCCGCGGCACTGCTGCACGGCTTCTCGACGTTCGACTCGACGATCCGGGTCGCCGGCGTCATCCTCAACCGTGTCGGGTCAACGCGCCACGAGGAGGTGCTGCGGCAGGCGTGCGAGCACGCCGGACTGACGGTCTTGGGCGCCATCCCCAGGGTCGACGAGTTATCCGTTCCGTCAAGACATCTCGGCCTCGTGACCGCCGTCGAGCACGGCATCCGGGCCCGTACCGCGGTGGAGGCGATGATCGGCCGTGTCGAACGTCACGTCGACTTGACGGCGATCACCGAGATCGCGGCCAGCCGAGTCGCCGACGAGCCCTGGGATCCCGCGGCAGGCGGTTCCGTCACGGAAGACGTGACGGTGGCGCTCGCCGCGGGCAAGGCGTTCAGCTTCGGTTACGCCGAGCACCGCGAACTGCTGCTGGGAACCGGCGCCGACGTCGTGGCATTCGACCCGCTGACCGAATCGCTGCCGCCGCGGACCGCCGCACTCGTCCTACCCGGCGGCTTCCCGGAACAATTCGGTACCGAACTGTCGGGCAATGAGGTTGTGCGGCAACAGATCAGGAGCCTCGCCGCATCCGGTGCACCGGTGCACGCCGAATGTGCCGGGCTGGCTTATCTGGTCAACGATCTCGACGGTCAGCCGATGTGCGGTGTGCTGTCCGGCTCGGCACGCTTCACCGACCGCCTGACGCTGGGTTACCGCAACGCCGTCGCGGTGGCCGAATCGCCGCTGTACGAAATCGGGGACCGTACTGTCGGTCACGAATTCCACCGCACTGCAGTGGAATTCACCAAAGACTATGCACCAGCCTGGGTGTTTGGCGACCGCCCCGCCACACGGACCGAGGACGGTGCGGTAGACGGCGGTGTGCACGCAAGCTACCTACATACCCATCCGGCCGCACACCCGCAAGCGGTATCGCGCTTCGTCGCCGCGGCGGAGTCGAGTTTCTACTCCAGCCACCGCAACCTCTAAACTCGGCGGGTGACCGAGAACGCCTACCTCGTCGGCCTGCGCCTTGGCGGCAGGAAGGTCGTCGTCGTCGGGGGCGGCACCGTGGCGCAACGGCGACTCCCGCTGCTGGTGGCCAACGGCGCCGACGTGCACGTCATCTCCCGCAGCGCCACTCCGGCGGTCGAGGCGATGGATGGAATCACGTTGGAAATCAGAGAGTTTCGTGACGGCGATCTGAGCGGCGCTTGGTACGCGATCGCGGCGACCGACGATCCGGCCGTCAATGCCGCCGTCGTCGCCGAGGCCGAACGGAACCGGATCTTCTGTGTGCGGGCCGACGTCGCGCGCGAGGGCACCGCGGTGACCCCCGCCTCGTTCGAGTACGAGGGCCTGGCCGTCGGGGTGCTCGCAGGTGGAGACCACCGCCGGTCCGCCGCGATCCGGTCGGCTGTCCACGAGGCCTTGCAGCAGGGGCTCATCGCCGGCGAGACGCCGGGTGTGCTGCCCGGTGGGGTGGCGTTGGTCGGCGGCGGGCCCGGCGATCCCGAACTGATCACCGTGCGCGGCAGGCGCATGCTGGCCCAGGCCGACGTCGTCGTCGCCGATCGCCTGGCGCCGCCGGAACTGCTCGCCGAGCTCTCGCCGCACGTCGAGGTCATCGACGCCGCCAAGATCCCGTATGGGCGCGCCATGGCTCAGGACGCCATCAATGAGGTGCTCGTCGACCGGGCCAGGGCCGGCAAGTTCGTGGTGCGACTCAAGGGCGGCGATCCGTTCGTGTTCGCGCGGGGCTACGAAGAGGTGATCGCGTGCGCCGACGCCGGGATTCCCGTCACCGTTGTGCCGGGTGTGACAAGTGCCATAGCAGTGCCCGCGCTGGCGGGCGTTCCCGTCACACATCGAGGCGTCACACACGAGTTCGTCGTGGTCAGCGGGCATGTTGCGCCTGACCACCCCGAATCGTTAGTGAATTGGAATGCGCTGGCCCAGATGTCGGGCACGATCGTGTTGCTGATGGCGGTCGAGCGCATCGAGCAGTTCGCCAAGGTACTGCTGGACGGTGGGCGACCTGCAGAAACGCCGGTCCTGGTCGTACAACACGGCACCACGGCGGCGCAGCGGACCATGCGAGCAACCCTCGGCGACGCCGCCGAACGCATCCGCGAACACGGCGTGCGCCCCCCGGCGATCATCGTGATCGGCCCCGTCGCGGCCTTCGGCGGTTAAAGGATTCTTAAGATTACTGTAAGGTAACCCGCATGACGGCTCTCAATGACGCCGAGCGGGCAGCCATGTTTCGCGACGCCGAAGGCGGGGCAAACCGGTCGTTACCTATGAATGTGGGCTACCCCGGCCAGGAGCGAACCGGCAGGTACCCGGCTTGGCTGCCCTCGCGGCGGTTCATCGCCGCGGTCATCGCGATCGGTGGCATGCAGCTGCTTGCCACCATGGACAGCACCGTCGCGATCGTCGCGCTTCCTAAGATCCAAGACGAGCTGAGCCTCTCCGATGCCGGGCGCAGCTGGGTCATCACCGCATACGTCCTGACGTTCGGCGGGCTGATGCTGCTCGGTGGCCGCCTCGGCGACGTCATCGGGCGCAAACGCACCTTCATCGTCGGCGTCACGCTGTTCACCATCGCCTCGGTGCTGTGCGGTCTCGCCTGGAACGAGGCGACCCTGGTCACCGCCCGGTTGCTGCAGGGTGTGGGCGCGGCGATCGCATCGCCGACCGCTCTTGCGCTGATCGCGACCACCTTCCCGAAGGGACCCGCGCGCAACGCCGCGACTGCGATCTTCGCCGCCATGACGGGCATCGGATCCGTCATGGGCCTCATCGTCGGCGGCGCGCTGACCGAGGTGTCCTGGCGCTGGGCATTCCTGATCAACATCCCCATCGGGCTGCTGATGATCCACCTGGCCCGCAAGACGCTGCGCGAAACCCACCGTGAGCGGCTGAAGCTCGACGCCACCGGCGCGATCCTGGCCACACTCGGCTGCACCGCCGCGGTGTTCGCGTTCTCGATGGGGCCCGAGCAGGGCTGGGTGTCGCCGATGACCATCGGCTCCGGTCTGGCCGCCTGCGCGTTCCTGCTGGCGTTCGTCTACGTCGAGCGCACCGCCGAGAACCCGGTGATGCCGCTGGAACTGTTCAAGGACCGCAACCGCGTTGCGACGTTCGCCGCGGTGTTCCTCGCCGGCGGTGTGATGTTCACGCTGACCGTGCTGATCGGCCTGTACGTCCAGGACGTCATGGGCTACAGCCCGCTGCGGGCAGGCGTCGGGTTCATTCCGTTCGTGGTCGCGCTCGGGATCGGCCTCGGCGTGTCGTCGCAGCTGGTGCAGAAGTTCCCGCCGCGGTGGCTCGTGATCGCCGGTGGCGTGCTGGTGCTCGGTGCGATGATCTACGGCTCCACGCTGGATGCCAACATCCCGTACTTCCCGAACCTGGTCATCCCGATCACGATCGGCGGCCTGGGCATCGGGATGATCGTGGTCCCGCTGATGCTGTCGGCGATCGCCGGCGTCGGCTTCGACCAGATCGGCCCGGTGTCGGCGATCGCGCTGATGCTGCAGAACCTCGGCGGTCCGGTCGTGCTGGCCATCATCCAGGCCGTCATCACGTCGCGCACGCTCTACCTGGGCGGTACCAACGGCCCGGTCAAGGACATGGACGCCGCGCAGTTGCACGCCCTGGATCAGGGTTATACCTACGGCCTGCTGTGGGTCGCCGCGGTCGCGATCATCGTCGGCGCCGTCGCCCTGTTCATCGGCTACACCGCGGCGCAGGTGGCGCACGCGCAGGAAGTCAAGGACGCGATCGACCAGGGAGAGCTGTGACTTCGGTGTAGTTGGTCGCGCACACCGCAACTGACTACACCCGATTCTCCGGTGGGTAGGCTGGCAAGCCATGTCTGCGGTGGGCGGTTCCTCGGCGTTCAACGAGGGCATGTCGGACCGGGCCACCACACCGCTGTCGTCATCGGTGTTGGGCCCGGCGATCATCGCGATCACCGGCATGCAGCTCATGTCGACCCTCGACGGCACCATCGTCATCGTCGCGCTGCCGCGGATGCAGGCCGATCTCGGCCTCTCCGACCCTGGCAAGAGCTGGGTCATCACCGCTTACGTCCTCGCCTTCGGTGGACTGCTGCTGCTCGGCGGGCGCATCGGCGACGCCATCGGCCACAAACGCGCGTTCCTGTCCGGTGTCGGCGTGTTCACGATCGCGTCGTTGGTGTGCGGGCTGTCCACCGACGGCGTCACGCTGATCGTCGCGCGTGCAGTGCAGGGCACCGGTGCGGCGATCGCCGCACCGACGGGCCTGGCCCTGATTGCGACGACGTACGCGGTCGGGCAGGCCCGTAATCGCGCGATGGCGGTGTCTGCCGCGATGCAGGGCATCGGTTCTGTCCTCGGGCTGGTGCTCGGCGGCGGCTTGACCGTCATCTCGTGGCGCTTGGCGTTCCTGATCAACATCCCCATCGGGATCGTGATCATCATCGTCGCCGTCCTGAAGATCAACGAGACCCATCACGAACGCCTGAAGCTCGATGTCACCGGCGCCATCCTGGCCACCCTGGGTTGCACCTCGGCGGTGCTGGTGTTCACGCAGGGCCCACCGCGCGGCTGGGTCGACCCGTGGGTCATCGGCGCAGGCGTCGCCTCGGCGATCTTTTTCCTCGCGTTCCTGATCGTCGAACGCACCGCCGACCACCCGATCGTGCCGTTCTCGGTGTTCGACAACCGCAACCGCGTGATGACGTTCATCTCGCTGTTCCTCGCGGGCGGCGTCATGTTGACGCTCAGCGTGATGGTCGGCCTGCTCGTGCAGGATGTGCTCGGCTATTCACCGCTGCGCGCGGGTGTGAGTTTCATCCCGTTTGCGGTCGCGTTCGGCATCGGCAGCATCGTGGCGGCCAAGCTCGCGCCACATGTCGCGCCGCGCTGGCTGATCCTCGGCGGCGGGTTGTTCGTGCTCGCCGCCATGCTCTACGGCTCGACGCTGGACCGCGACGTCCCGTACTTTCCGGACCTGTTCGGACTCGTTATCGTCGGTGGCTTCGGCATCGGTGCGATCGCGGTGATCCTCCCGTTGTGTGCGATCGCCGGGGTGGGACCGAAGGAGATCGGCCCGGTGTCGTCGATCACGCTGATGGTGCAGAACCTCGGTGGTCCGGTGGTGCTGGTCGTGATCCAGGCGGTGCAGACCTCCCGCACGCTCTATCTCGGCGGCACGACCGGACCGGTCAAGGACATGACCCCCGCGCAGCTTGATGCGCTGGGCTACGGCTACACCTACTCGTTGCTCTGGGTGGCGGGCGTTGCGGTGATCGTCGGCGTCACGGCGTTCTGGATCGGATTCTCGGCACGCCAGATCGCGGCCGCCCAGCACACCCGCGAGGCGGTGGAGGCGGGCGAGCTCTAAGCGCGCGCCGGTCGTGGCAGCTTTCTTCAGCGCCCGTGCAGAATGGCGATCAGCTGTTCACGGCTGTTGGCCCCGACACGTTGCGAGGCGCGGAACAGGTGACCTTCGACAGACCGTCGCGACATCGTGAGGCGATCAGCGATTTCCTTATTCGAAAGCCCTTGTGCGGCAAGCGATATGATCTCGTGCTGTCGGTCGGTGAATAGTTTAGGCGTGGCTGCGGCGCGCAGAGCCGGGGTTCGGACGCCTTGGCACTGTGCGGCGAGGCGCTCGACGGTGGCGGACGCGTTCATTGCCGAACCGCGTAATCCGCTCCGCTGATAGATGACGACGGCTTGGGCCGCGGCGTCGACCGCAGCGAGTCGGTCACCGAATTCTTCGTAGTGGCGGGACGCGCCGAGCAAGCCGTCGCCATCCTCGGCGGCCAGAGCGGCAGCGTGGGTTGCAGCGGCGGCCGCACGAGGTCCGGCGACGTCGTTGGCCAGTTCGGCCAGCCGTGCGGCCGTGGTGCGGTCGCCGAATTGGGTCGCTGTCTGCAACAGCATCACCTCCCAGGCGGGTCGGCGCAGGCTGCGCTCGCGCTCGGCGGCGTCCCGGATGATCGAAATCGCCGTCGTGGTGGCGCCTTCGGCGGCACATACCCAGGCCTCGGCAATCGATTTCGCCGAGTCCCACTTGCGTGCGTCAGTGTCCCGATCCCACCACTCAAGCGCGGTGAACTCACGTCGCGCGTCGATTGCGTTGCCGGCCATACCCGTCACGGTGGCTAGCCATGATCGGGCGAAGGCCTTCAACATCTGGCCAAGGCCACCGCTTTCCAGGTGCGCGACCGTCTCTTGCAGCGAGAGTTGGGCCACCGGGAGATCGCCGTGACCAATCGCCGACATGGCGGTGAAAAAACTGCGCCAGGACTGCTGGAACGGAACGTCGATCGTGTCGCCTCGGATTTCCTCGATCATGTTGTCGGACTTGGTAAGTGCGCCTGCGAGCCAGTACGCGGTGACTTGGAATGTCGCTAGCGGAAGGCGCAGATGCGAGGCCTCCGCGGACGTCTCTGCCAGCCGGTATCCCGACTCCGCCGTTGGTTCGAACTCGTCGATGCGGCCGAGATCGCCCAGTCCGGAAACCACCGTCCAGATCAGAAACATCCGAGCCATACCGCTGGCGGGTGGATCGGCGAGTATTTCAGCGGCTCGCTCGGCAGCGGCGGCGGAGTGCCCGCGCACGAGGTCGATGAACGCCCGTACTGCGCTGGAAATCGCTTGCGCCCCTTCATCGTCACCGGGCACCGCCTCAGCGAGTTCTCGTTCGGCGCTCGCGACGTCACCGAGGCTGGCGGCGAAGTTCATCGCGCGCAGAATGGCGATCTGCGCTCGGATCGGGGCCTCCGTTTCGCCGGCGAGTTCGGCCAGGATGGCCTCCGAGTCAGTCCCACGCTCCTGCCACGTGATTGCCATCGCTTCGATGAGCTTGGCTTCCAGTCCGCCGCCGACTGACACGGCCCGCTCGGCCAAGGTCTCTGCGAGCCGCAGGTCGCCGAGTTGCATGGCGGCCGACGCCGCGGCGAGGAGAACTGCGATGTCGGGCGCGAGGTTCGAGTCGATCATCAGCGCTGCGCGCCGCACCAACTGTCTGGGGTCGACGGAGTCTTTTCGGGCGAGCTCGGTGGCGATCCGTCCGCGGAGTCGCCGCATCTGCACGGTGCCGGTGTGCGTGACGTCGCACAGCATGGGGTGAGCCAGCCGCACAGAGGTGGGACGCACGCTGGTGTCGACGCTTATCAGCCCGAGTGATTCGGCTTGGGCCAGCGCATCGGAGTCGGCGATGGTCTCCAGGATGTCGCTCTCCAAGGGCTCGGCCACGGCGAGTGCGCCGAGTACATCGCGGACCGCATCCGGCGCCTGCGCGATCCGGGCCTCGAGCAACTCGGCCAGCGTGGAGGACAGCCGAGGATGCCCGTCCCACAGCCACACCCCCGAGCGCAGCGTCATCCGGTTGGCACGCACCTCGTTGTCAAGCAGATGCCGAAGGTACAGCGCATTGCCTTGGGTGTACTGCCAAAGGCGTTGTGCGCTGAAGGAATCGACCGGACCGCCGAGCACCTGGCCCACCAGGCTGCCGATCTCTGACGGCGATAAAGGTTGTAGTTCAAGGCGTTCGAGATGATGGTCTTTCCAGATGGCGGTGATGGCATCGGGAGTCTGTTCTTTCGAGCGGATCGTCAAGATGACCGTGGCAAGACGGCGTGTGATGAGTTGGTGGACGGTGAACGCCGAAAGGTCGTCCAACAGATGCGCGTCGTCGACGCCGATGACCACGTCGCTGTGCTGGGCGTCGCCGACGACGCCGTCGATCACTTCGCGGACCCGCCGCAGCGGGTCGGGGCCGAAGTCGCTGGCGATGTCGGCAAATGCGCCAAGCGGAACGCTGCGTGCCGATGTGGTGCCGACGATCCAGTGCGAGCGCGTACCACGGCGACTGCACCTGTCCACGGCTTCGCGCGCGACCCGCGTCTTGACGACACCCGCCGGGCCGGAGAGCACGATTCCGCGGGAGCGATCTGCCGCCGGTTCGGTGGCCTCGGCGATCACCGCGAGTTCCTCGGCGCGCCCGACCATGGGCCACTGGCGGATCACCGGCGAATTTTAACTGGGACCGCCGTCCAGCTGCGGCGGCGGCACGACGCGTACCTCATTGCGGAGACGGTGACGTGGCAAAGGTGAGGTAACCGACTACTCCAGCCGGCCCGGCGCAGCGAATTTACGCTCCCTGGCATGTCGAAGCGTGCACGGAAGTCGTCACCGACCCAGTTCCGGATGCTCACCGCGGCGTTGGCTACCGGCAGCGTGGTTGCCGCCGGCGCCGCACTGGCCGGAACCCAGCCCGAGCCAGTCGCGCCTGCCAAGCCGGCCGCGCTGGCGCGCACGGCCCCGGCCCTGGTCGGGTTGCAGATCCCGACGCCGAACACCCTGCTGACCGCCGTCACTGGAACATGGACCACCGGAGCGTCAGGTGGCGGGGTGAACTCGTCGGGGGCAGGTCTGTTCGGCGCGCTGACCGGGTTCGTGCCCTCGGCGAGCGGGCTCACGTCGGCCGCTTCGTCCACCGCGCGTACGTCATCGAATGCGTCGGTGCCCCTCGCCCTCGCCGGCGCGACGCCCACCGGCGAGCGCTTACCCAGCGCTGTGTCCGACGCGAGGGACCGCATCCCTCCGGCGTTCGCGCGGACCCAACAGCTCGCGCTCATCGGCAATACCGACCTCGTGCTCGCGCGCATCCTCGGCCTGCCGGCGCAGATTCAGGCCAACCCGCTGAACATGATCGGACCGGGAGGCTGGCTCATCGGCGACGCCGTGACGGCTGGCGCCGCCGGTGGCTTCCTCATCGGCAACGGCGCCGATGGCGTGGCGCCGGGCCAGAACGGCGGACACGGCGGCATCCTTGTCGGCAACGGCGGCAACGGCGCGAACGGTGGGCCCGGCCAGGACGGTGGCGACGGCGGATCGGCAGGCCTGCTGCGGGGTAACGGGGGCTACGGCGGTATCGGTGGCGACGCCACAGGGATCACCGGTGGGACGGCCGGCGATGGCGGCAACGGTGGTTCCGCACCAAACGGGGTGGGCGGCGACGGCGGCCACGGCGGCAACGCCGGCACGATCAGAATCATCAACGGCGAACGGGTCGAGAATACCCTTCGCGGGCCCGCGACCGGCGGCAATGGCGGCAACGGCGGCGACGGCGGGCTCGACGGCGGCGAAGGTGGCAACGGCGGCAGCGCCGCAACCACCGACGGTGACGCCACCGCCGGCAGCGGCGGCAATGGCGGCGATAGCACTTCTGGCTGGGGCGGCGACGGCGGCAACGCCGGCCTGATCGCAGCCACCACCGGCCTGGGCGCCACTGCCACCGGCGGCAGCGGTGGTGACGGTGGCGACGGCGGCATCCGCGACGGCATGGGTACCCGCGGTGGAAACGGCGGGAACGGTAGCAACAGCGTCGTCAGCTCGAGGGGCGACGCGGTCGGTGGTGACGGTGGCGACGGCGGCGACGCGGTGCGCGGCAGCGGCGGCGATGGTGGAAACGCCTCCTCGCACGGTGATTTCGCAGAAGGAGTCTTCGCGGACGGCAACGCCTCCGGCGGTGATGGCGGAGACGGCGGCACCGGCAACGGCGGCTTCGTTTCGTCGGGCGATGGTGGCGGCGGCGGCCGGGCCGGGGCCGGTGGCTTCGGCGGCGGCAGTGGCGTCACCAATCCAGTAGCCACCGGCGGGGACGGCGGCCGCGGCGGCGATGGTGGTCCTGGGGTCGGGGGCGGGGACGGCGGCAACGGCGGTGACGCCACCAATCCCATCGGCCACGCGTTCGGCGGCGACGGTGGCGACGGCGGCACACCGAGTGGCGACGGCGGAACCGGCGGCACCGCCACCGGCACCGCGGGCAGCTCTGACGGCAACGACGGCGCCGACGGGTAACGCGGCCGCGGCAACCTCACCCGACAGCGCTCACTAAGGTTGTCGGCTGTGATCACCCGCATGTCGCAGCTGTTCCTGCGCACCCTGCGTGACGACCCCGCCGACGCCGAGGTTGCCAGCCACAAGTTGTTGATCAGGGCCGGCTACGTCCGCCCGATCGGCCCGGGGCTGTACAGCTGGCTGCCGCTGGGTCTGCGGGTGCTGCGCAAGATCGAGGCGGTCGTCCGCGCCGAGATGAACCGTATCGGCGGGCAGGAGATTCTGTTCCCCGCGCTGCTGCCCAAGGCGCCCTACGAGGTCACCAACCGCTGGACCGAATACGGCGACGGCGTCTTCCGGCTGCAAGACCGCAGACGCAACGACTACATGCTGGGGCCGACGCACGAAGAGTTCTTCACCACGACGGTCAAGGGGGAGTACAGCAGCTACAAGGATTTCCCGCTGCTGCTGTTCCAAATCCAGACGAAGTACCGCGACGAGGCGCGCCCGCGAGCAGGCATCCTGCGGGGCCGTGAGTTCGTCATGAAGGATTCGTATTCGTTCGACGTCGACGACGACGGACTGCGGACGCAGTATCAGGCGCATCGCGCTGCGTACCAACGCATCTTCGACACGCTGGGCGTGGAGTACGTGATCGTCTCGGCGGTGTCCGGCGCCATGGGCGGCAGTGCGTCCGAGGAGTTCCTGGCCGAAAGCGACATCGGTGAGGACACGTTCGTGCGCTGCGATGAATCCGGCTACGCCGCCAACGTGGAGGCCGTCACGACGGCGGTCCCGGATGCGCTGCCGATCGAGGGTCAGCCCGACGCCACGGTGTACGACACCCCGGACACGCCGACGATCGCGACGCTCGTCGCTTGGGCCAACTCGGTGCTGGACCGCGAGGTCACCGCCGCGGACACGCTCAAGAACGTGATGCTGAAGACCCGGGTGCCCGGTGGTGACTGGGAGCTGTTGGCCGTCGGCGTGCCCGGCGATCGCGAGGTCGACGACAAGCGATTGGGCGCCGCGCTGGAACCGGCCGAGTACGCGCTGCTCGACGACGCCGACTTCGCCAAGCACCCGTTCCTGGCCAAAGGCTATATCGGCCCGAAAGCGTTGCTGGCCAACAAAGTTCGGTTCCTGGTCGACCCCAGGGTGGTCGACGGCACGTCGTGGATCACCGGCGCCGACGAACCGGGTAAGCACGTGGTGGGCCTGGTCGCCGGACGGGACTTCGTCGCCGACGGCACGATCGAGGCGGCCGAGGTACGCGACGGTGATCCGTCACCCGACGGCGCAGGACCCCTGGTGTCGGCCCGCGGCATCGAGATCGGCCACATATTCCAGTTGGGCCGCAAGTACACCGACGCGTTCGAGGCCGACGTGCTCGGCGAGAACGGTAAGCCGGTGCGCCTGACCATGGGGTCCTACGGCATCGGGGTGTCGCGGCTGGTCGCGGTGATCGCCGAACAGCACCACGACGAGCTGGGCCTGCGCTGGCCGTCGTCGGTGTCCCCGTTCGATCTCCACGTCGTCATCGCCAACAAGGACGACGCCGCCCGCGCCGGCGCCGAGGAACTGGCCACCGCGTTGGACGCCCAAGGTCTTGAGCTGCTGCTCGATGACCGGAAAGCCTCGCCAGGAATCAAATTCAAGGACGCCGAGCTACTCGGTGTGCCGTGGATCGTGGTGGTCGGCCGCGGCTGGGCCGACGGCGTCGTGGAGTTACGCAACCGGTTCACCGGCGAAAACCGGGAAATCTCAATCGAAAACGCGGCCAACGACATTGCGACGGCACTGAGAACCTGAGCGCCGCCCTCGCGCCAGGCGGGGTTTATTCAGAGCCGCCGGGGAAGGCGACCGTGATCGGTGTCGTGCCCAGAGCGCGGGTCCATCGTGCCGCCCTGACCGCGCAATCCGTCAGCGCGCCCACCGCGAACGCGCGCTCCTTCTCGTCGGTGGCCTGTTCGACGACGGCCCGCCACGCAACCGCGGAGTCTTCTTCCATTCGCACCGCGAGATTGGCCGCGTCGGTGGGGTTGTTCACCTCCATCGGCAACTCGTACCCTGCCGCGGGCAGCGGGGCGTCCACGGAACGTGCCTGCAGCATCGCCAATGCCTCCTCGCGCTCTTTGCGGTGCGCGGCCATCGACGACGAGACGAGGTAGTTCAGGTCGGGGGCGGAATGAGCCGACACGATCCCATAGCCGTAGATCGACGCCTGCGCCGTCGCGATCGCGTCGAACAACGCGGCGTCGGCGGAGTTCTGCGGCCGCGATGGGCTGGTCGGTTCGGCGACCCGCGACGACGTCGTCGTCGAGGGTGTCGGTTCCGGGGACGTCATTGCGCGCGCCCCGGCGGAACCAATGCCACGGTGTAGGCCGCGGTGCATGCCGCGGCGATCGAGCCCAGCAGGCCGGCTCGGTAACCCGACATCTTGGTCGCCAGTTCGGTCGCGCTGGCCGCGGACTGCCTCAGCGCCGAGATCACGTCCTTCACAGTCGGGGCCGCGGCCGGCGCTGCCGTCGTGCTGGTCGGGGTGGCGGTGGGCGCATCCGTCCCGCGCATCCTGACCAGTTCGTCGGTCAGCGCCTGGGCGTGCGCCGCTCGCTCGGACGCCACGGCGTTCAAGGCTTCGACGATGTCGCCGCGCGCGGCGGCCGCCGCCTCGGTTGCCAATTGGCTGTCGGTGCGGGCCCGTTCGAGTTGGGCGGCCAGCTCGTCGACCTCGGGGGGCGGTTCCGACGAACCGCATGCGGCCACCGACGCGCCGAGCAATGCCAAGGCCGCCGTGCCGATCAGCACTCGTCGCCTGCTGACGGTCGGGTTCGGGCTCGGCACGTGCAACATCTTGCCATTGCAGCGACCGCCGACGCCCACCGCGCTTTTTGCCGGTTGCCGCGGCGGCGCTGGCGTATCGTTGGAAGACGGTTTCAGTGTCCACGTGCCAGGACACGCCGAACCTGTGTCCGAACAATTCAAGATGAGGAGCTCGCCGTGACGGAGCGGTCTGCGGGATTACCTTCGCAGCAGCAGGTCATCGAGCTGCTTGGTGGTGAATTCGCGCGCGCAGGCTACGACATCGAAGACGTCACTATTGACGCCGCCGCACGTCCGCCCCGCATCACGGTGGTGGCCGATAGCGACGACGGTCTGAATCTGGATTCGGCCGCCGCACTCTCACGATCCGCATCCGAACTGTTGGATCGCCTCGACGGCGATGCGACGCCATACGTCCTCGAGGTCACCTCGCCGGGAGTGGACCGCCCGCTGACCACCGAGAAGCACTTCCGCCGCGCGCGCGGGCGCAAGGTCGAGCTGACGCTGTCAGATGGTGCCGAATTGACTGGCAGATTGGGTGAAACCAGCGATGGCACCGTGCGATTGGTGGTACGTAAAGGGCGTGGTGCCGATCTGTCGGTCCGTGAGCTACCGATGGAAGACATCGCCAAAGCGGTTGTACAGGTTGAGTTTTCACCTCCGAACAAGCGTGAGTTGGAGCTGGCCGGTCAAGCTGGGAAGGGGGGCCCGCGGTGAACATCGACATGGCGGCGTTGCACGCCATTGAGGCTGACAAAGGAATTTCGGTCGACGTCGTCGTCGAGACCATCAAGTCAGCGTTGCTGACGGCGTACCGCCACACCGAGGGGCACGAGGCGGACGCGCGCATCGAGATCGACCGCAAGACGGGCGTCGTCCAGGTGATGGCGCGGGAGACCGACGAAGACGGCAACGTCATCTCCGAATGGGACGACACGCCAGAGGGTTTCGGCCGCATCGCCGCGACCACTGCGCGTCAGGTGATCCTGCAGCGGTTGCGCGATGCCGAGAACGAGAAGAACTACGGCGAGTTCTCTGCCCGCGAGGGTGACATCGTCGCCGGTGTCATCCAGCGCGATGCCCGAGCCAATGCGCGGGGCCTCGTCGTCGTCCGCATGGGCAGCGAGACCAAGGGTTCCGAAGGCGTCATCCCGTCGGCCGAGCAGGTGCCGGGGGAGCGTTACGAACACGGCGACCGCCTGCGCTGCTACGTCGTCGGCGTCAGCCGCGGCGCCCGCGAACCGTTGATCACGCTGTCGCGCACCCACCCCAACCTGGTGCGCAAGCTGTTCTCGCTGGAGGTCCCCGAGATCGCCGAAGGTTCGGTGGAGATCGTGGCAGTCGCCCGCGAGGCCGGCCACCGGTCGAAGATCGCGGTGACGTCGCGGGTCTCGGGGCTCAACGCCAAGGGGGCGTGCATCGGCCCGATGGGCCAGCGGGTGCGCAACGTGATGAGCGAGCTGTCCGGCGAGAAGATCGACATCATCGACTTCGACCCCGACCCGGCGAAGTTCGTAGCCAACGCGCTGTCGCCGGCCAAGGTGGTGTCGGTGAGCGTCATCGACGAGGCCGCCCGCGCCGCCCGCGTCGTCGTGCCGGATTTCCAGCTGTCGCTCGCGATCGGCAAGGAAGGGCAGAACGCCCGGCTCGCGGCCCGGCTGACGGGCTGGCGCATCGACATCCGCAGCGATGCCGAGGCTGTACCGGCTGGATGACGCGCAGTCGGTGCCGCGACTGATCGGCACGGACGGCCATTTAGGTGCATCGACCAGGTATGGCTAGACTGAACCGTGATCCAGCGCGAGACTCCAGCTTCGCCGCACAGACGACCAGAGGGACCGGTTCGTACGTGCGTCGGCTGCCGGAAGCGAGAGCTGGCCGTCGAACTGCTTCGTGTAGTGGCTGCGGACGGCGGGAATGGCGACTGTGCCGTGACCGTTGACACCGCGAGAAAGCTGCCGGGGCGGGGTGCTTGGTTGCACCTCGATCCGCAGTGTCTAGACGCAGCAATCCGGCGGCGAGCATTCGTCCGAGCGTTACGGATCACCGGTTCACCGGACACCACCGCGGTGCAAGAGCATTTGAGCGCAGTTCGAGGCGCTGAAGTGGCCGCGCACCAAGGCGACAGGACAGGTAGCGAAGAACATGAGCACACCGTGAAGTCTCGATGACCATGCGTCATAGCTAACCCGAGGCGCGGCGCCGACCACCGCTGCCGCCTCCTAGACAGGAGTTGTAGTGGCAGGTAAGGCCCGTGTACACGAGTTGGCAAAAGAGCTCGGTGTCACCAGTAAGGAAGTTCTCGCCCGACTGAGCGATCAGGGCGAATTCGTCAAATCCGCGTCCTCCACTGTGGAGGCCCCCGTTGCGCGCCGGTTGCGCGAATCCTTCGGCGGCGGCAAACCCGCCGCGGACAAGGCCCCGGCAAGCGGCAATGGTTCGCCGGCCAGCGCGCCGGCCAAGGCTGCCGCGACGGCCGCAAAGCCCGGCGCTCCCAAGCCGGCGGCGCCCGCGCCTCCGCCCGCACCCGCAGCACCCCCTGAGCCCGCGGCACCCCCGGCAGCCGCAGCGACGCCGCAACCCGCGGCACCGCCGGCCGCACCCCCGGCTCAGCCTGCGCCGACCCCGGGTGCGACGCCCGGTCCCCGGCCCGGCCCGGCGCCCAAGCCCGCCGCGCGGGCACCGCGCGTCGGCAACAATCCTTTCTCGTCCCAGACGCCGGTCGAGCGGCCGGCTCCGCGTCCGCAGGCACCCCGTCCGGGTGCCCCGCGACCGGGAGCCCCTCGCCCGGGCATGTCGCCGGGCAATATGCCTCCACGTCCGGCCGGACCCCGGCCGGGTGTCGGCGCCGGCGGCGGTCGCCCCGGCGGCCCGCGTCCCGGTCCAGGTGGCCGTGGTCCCGGCGGCGGCAGCGGAGGTGGTCGTCCAGGCGGTCCCGGCGGCGGTGGCGGCGGCGGTAACTACCGCGGCGGCGGCGCCGGCGGTGGTGGCGGCGCAGGCGGAGCGGCTGCTGGAGGCTTCCGAGGTCGTCCCGGTGGTGGCGGTCGTCCCGGCCAGCGCGGTGGCGCGGCGGGTGCGTTCGGCCGTCCCGGCGGTGCGCCCAAGCGTGGACGTAAGTCAAAGCGGGCGAAACGCGCCGAATACGAGAACATGCAGGCACCCGTCGTCGGTGGCGTGCGGTTGCCGCACGGCAATGGTGAGGTCATCCGGCTCGCCCGCGGCGCATCGCTGGTGGACTTCGCCGAGAAGATCGATGCCAACCCGGCAGCCCTGGTGCAGGCACTGTTCAATCTCGGCGAGATGGTGACCGCGACGCAGTCCGTGGGCGACGAGACGCTCGAACTGCTCGGCGGCGAGATGAACTACGTCGTGCAGGTGGTGTCCCCGGAGGACGAGGACCGCGAACTGCTGGAGTCGTTCGATCTCACCTACGGCGAAGACGAGGGCGGCGAGGACGATCTCGAGGTCCGCCCGCCGGTCGTCACCGTCATGGGTCACGTCGACCACGGCAAGACCCGACTGCTCGACACCATCCGTAACGCCAGCGTGCGTGAGGGCGAGGCCGGCGGCATCACCCAGCACATCGGCGCCTACCAGGTTGCCGTCGAACACGACGGCAGCGAACGGCCGATCACCTTCATCGACACCCCGGGCCACGAGGCGTTCACCGCCATGCGTGCGCGCGGTGCGAAGGCCACCGACATCGCGATCCTGGTGGTCGCGGCCGATGACGGCGTCATGCCGCAGACGGTGGAGGCCATCAACCACGCACAGGCGGCCGACGTGCCGATCGTGGTGGCGGTCAACAAGATCGACAAAGAGGGCGCCGACCCGTCGAAGATCCGGGCCCAGCTCACCGAGTACAACCTGGTGGCTGAGGACTTCGGTGGCGACACGATGTTCGTCGACATCTCGGCGAAGCAGGGCACCAACATCCAGGCGCTGCTCGAGGCGGTGCTGCTGACCGCAGATGCCGCACTCGACCTGCGGGCGAACCCGGATATGGAAGCCCAGGGTGTGGCCATCGAGGCGCACCTGGACCGCGGTCGCGGACCGGTTGCCACGGTGCTCATCCAGCGCGGCACGCTGCGCGTCGGTGACTCGATCGTGGCCGGCGACGCGTACGGTCGCGTCCGGCGCATGGTCGACGAACACGGCGAGGATGTCGAAGAGGCGCTGCCGTCACGCCCGGTGCAGGTTGTCGGGTTCACGTCGGTGCCCGGTGCCGGTGACAACCTGCTCGTCGTCGACGAGGACCGCATCGCCCGGCAGATCGCCGACCGGCGCAGCGCGCGCAAGCGCAACGCACTGGCCGCGCGCACGCGTAAGCGGATCAGCCTGGACGATCTCGATGCAGCGTTGAAGGAGACGTCGCAGCTGAACTTGATCCTCAAGGGTGACAACTCCGGCACCGTCGAGGCGCTGGAAGAGGCCCTGCTGGGTATCGAGATCGACGACGAGGTCGAGTTGCGTGTCATCGACCGCGGCGTCGGTGGTGTCACCGAGACCAACGTCAACCTGGCGTCGGCTTCGGATGCGATCATCATCGGCTTCAATGTCCGTGCCGAGGGCAAGGCCACCGAGCTGGCCAACCGCGAGGGCGTCGACATCCGGTACTACTCGGTGATCTACCAGGCCATCGACGAGATCCAGAGCGCGCTCAAGGGCATGCTCAAACCGGTCTACGAGGAGAAGGAACTCGGCCGCGCCGAGATCCGCGCGATCTTCCGTTCGTCGAAGGTCGGCAACATCGCCGGTTGCCTCGTCACCTCCGGTCTCATCCGCCGCAACGCCAAGGCGCGACTGCTTCGCGACAACGTCGTGGTGGCCGAGACCGTCACGATCTCCTCGTTGCGACGGGAGAAGGACGACGTCACCGAGGTGCGCGACGGATACGAGTGTGGTCTCACGCTGACGTACTCCGACATCAAGGAAGGCGACGTCATCGAGGCGTACGAGCTCGTCGAGAAGGAACGCACGTGATGAGCCGCTCAGGCGAAGAACAGAGGGCCTGAGCATGCCCGATCCGGCACGGGCACGCCGGCTGGCCAAGCGCATATCCGAGATCGTCGCCACGGCGATCGAGTACGAGATCAAGGATCCGCGACTGGCCGGCGTGACGATCACCGACGCCAAGGTGACGAACGACCTGCACGACGCCACGCTGTATTACACCGTCCTGGGCAGTTCGCTCGACGAGGAGCCGGATTACGCCGGCGCGGAGGCCGGGCTGTCGAAGGCGACGGGTGTGCTGCGCTCCAGGGTGGGAGCGGCGCTGGGCGTGCGCTTCACCCCCACCTTGGCGTTCGCGCGGGACACCGTGCCCGATGCGGCGAACCGGATGGAGGAGCTGCTGGCTCGCGCGCGCGCCGCGGATGAGGATTTGGCGAGAGTTCGTGAAGGTGCCCAGCACGCCGGGGAGGCTGACCCGTACCGTGTAGAAGGGGCGCTGGGAAGCGGTGGGGACCGAGACGACGAGTTCGACGCTGAGGACACCGGTGACCGCGATCGACAAAGCGACTGACGCACCCGCCACAGGCGACCGGGTAGACGCCCGCGGCGCGGCCGACCTGCTGGCCGCGGCACACAGTGTCAGTGTGGTGTGCCACGTGTATCCCGACGCGGACACGCTGGGCGCCGGCCTGGCTTTGGCGCTGGTACTCGACAATTCGGGCAAGACCGTTCAGGTCAGCTTCGCGGCACCGGCCGATCTGCCCGAATCGCTTCAGACACTGCCCGGCGCACACCTTCTCGTCGAGCCCGACGCGATGCTCCGGGACGCCGATCTGGTGGTGACCGTCGACATCCCCAGCGTCAATCGCCTCGGTGCACTGAGTGAGCTGGCCGACTCCGACCGCGAGGTCTTGGTCATCGACCACCACGCCTCCAACCTGATGTTCGGCACCGCCAACTTCGTCGACCCCTCCGCGGACTCCACCACCATGCTGGTGGCCGAACTCCTCGACGCCTGGGGCAAGCCGATCGATCTCGGCGTCGCGCACTGTCTGTACGCCGGGCTGACCACCGACACCGGTTCATTCCGCTGGGCCAGCGCCCGCGCGCACCGACTGGCCGCCCGGCTCGTCGAGTTGGGTGTCGACAACGCCTCGATCAGCCGTACCCTGCTCGACACGCACCCGTTCGCGTGGCTGCCGATGCTGTCGCGTGTGCTGGCCTCGGCGCAACTGCTGCCTGACGCCGCCGACGGTCGCGGCCTGGTGTATACCGTTGTGGGACACCAGGAATGGGAGAAGGCGCGGCCGGAGGAGGTCGAGAGCATCGTCGACATCGTGCGCACGACCCAACAGGCCGAGGTGGCCGCGGTCTTCAAGGAGATCGAGCCCGGGCACTGGTCGGTGTCGATGCGCTCGAAGTCCTACGACCTGGCGACGCTCGCCAGCACGTTCGGCGGCGGTGGGCACAGACAGGCGGCCGGCTATTCGGCGAACGGGTCCGCCGACGACGTCGTGCGGGCGCTCCGCGAGGCCCTCCGCTGACTCTGTCTGCGCGCGTCTCCATCAGCCGGCACATTGACTGAACCGGCCGACGGCCCCGCGGTCCCGACTGGGCCCACGCGTCAGCCGGGGACGACCGGCCGCCGCATCGCCGCCCTGGCGCTACCGGCTCTCGGGGTGCTGGCCGCAGAGCCGATTTATCTGCTGTTCGACATCGCCATCGTCGGCCGCCTTGGCGCCCTGCCGCTGGCCGGCCTGGCCATCGGCGGACTGATCCTGGCGACTCTCAGCTCCCAGATGACGTTCCTGTCCTACGGCACCACCGCGCGCTCGGCGCGGTTCTTCGGTGCGGGCGACCGTCGGGCCGCGGTCGGCGAAGGCCTGCAGGCTACCTGGCTGGCACTGGGTCTGGGCATGGTGATCGTCATCGTGGTGCAGGCCGGCGCCGTACCGCTGGTGTCCGCATTGGCTGGGGCTTCGGAGGGCGGCGAGATCGCGGACGAGGCCCTGCCGTGGGTACGCATCGCGATTTTCGGCGTTCCGGCGATCCTCATCTCGGCGGCGGGCAACGGGTGGATGCGCGGCGTGCAGGACACCGTGCGCCCGCTGCGCTACGTCGTGACGGGGTTCGTGTTGTCGGCCCTGCTGTGCCCACTGCTGGTGTACGGCTGGCTGGGGATGCCCAGGCTCGAACTGGAGGGCTCGGCGTTGGCCAACGTCGTCGGGCAGTGGCTCGCTGCGCTCCTCTTCCTGCGCGCTCTATACGTGGAGCGGGTGTCCCTGCGGATCGACCCGGCGATCCTGCGGGCACAGGTCGTGCTGGGGCGTGATCTGCTGTTGCGCACCTTGGCCTTTCAGGCGTGCTTCGTCTCTGCGGGCGCTGTCGCCGCCAGGTTCGGCGCCGCGGCGGTCGCGGCGCACCAGGTGGTGCTTCAGCTGTGGAATTTTCTTGCCCTGGTGCTGGACTCGCTGGCGATCGCCGCACAGTCGCTGGTGGGTGCCGCGCTGGGCGCGGGTCAGCTGGCGCACGCACGATCGGTGGCGTGGCGGGTCACGATCTTCTCCACCCTCGCCTCCGCGCTGCTGGCAGGTGTGTTTGCCGTCGGCGCCTCGGTCATCCCGAGCATCTTCACCGACGACCGTTCGGTGCTCGACGCTATTCGCGTCCCGTGGTGGTTCATGGTCGCTCAATTGCCGGTCGCCGGAATCGTTTTCGCGCTCGACGGGGTGCTGCTGGGTGCCGGTGACGCCAAGTTCATGCGCAACGCCACACTGATCAGCGCACTGGTCGGGTTCCTGCCGCTGATCTGGCTGTCGCTGGGTTACGGATGGGGCCTGCTCGGTATCTGGGCCGGGCTGTCGACGTTCATGGTGCTGCGGCTCGTGTTCGTCGGCTGGCGGGCGTTCTCCGGACGCTGGCTGGTGGCGGGCACTGGTTAGGCTGACGGCCATGAAACGGTTCGCGATCGCGCTTGCCGCCGGCGCAGCGGCAAGTTTGGTCGCGGCGCCGTCGGCGGCGGCGGAGCCGACGGTCGGCACCGCGGTCTACGTGCAGATCCGCCAGTCGTTCGCACCGGTGGACGGCGACGACCAATGCGTCGGCACGTCAGCGCTCGGGCCCGTTCGCCGAGGATCTTCGGTGGTCCTCTCCGAGGGCGGCGTTGCGACCGATGGCCCCAAAGTGGCCGTCGGTCAATTCTTCCGCTCTCGCCTCAGGGACGGCGTCTGCGAGGCGCTGTACATCACGAGCGCGCCGACGAGGCCGGCCTTCAACGTCCAGTTCGCCGGCCCCGGCGGTGAGTTGAGTCCGGTGTTCGGCCCAACCGCGTCCGAGCCCGTCACGTATCAGCCGGGAATCGAGCAGGTGGTCAAGGTCGACATCGACCTGCCGCCCACCCCCTAACTAGCGACGTGTGCGATCGCCGACCAGCCGTACGGATTGGTTCGCACCTCGATGCGTTCGAAACCCGCTGCCTCCAAACGTGATTGCAGTGTCACGGGGTCGACGGGGTTGTACGTGTCGCCTTCGTGATGCGCCTCGAGCTCGGCGCTGGCCAGGCTGTCGCTGGCGACCAGCGCGGCACCGGGCCGAAGGACACGGGCGACTTCGGCGAACAGCCGGTCCTGCAACTCGATGGTAGGAACGTGATGCAGCATCGTGAAACACGCTGCACCGGTGAACCGGTCGTCCTCGTACGTCAGTGCCGTCGCATCGCCGCGCACGATCCTCACGCCGGGCTTGTCGGCGAATCGGTCGGTCAGCATCGCTGCAAGCTGCTCGTCGATCTCCACCGACGTCAGCTTCGGCACCGACTCGCTGAGCACGTCGGTGGTCGCGCCATAGCCGGGACCGACCTCCAAAACGTCGTCACCCAAATCGGTTTCGCCCAACGCCCACGGCAGGATGACCTCGCGAATCATCTGACGCCACTCGTCGCTGCCGCAGCGCTCGTGGGCCTCGTTCACCGAACCTGTGCCCTTCCGCGTTCGAACACCGCGGCGCGGTTGGCGGCGATGTCGTCTCCGCTGGCCGAGCGCATCCACGCGACCGCCGAGTCAGCCTCCAGGGCCAGACCCTCGGCGGTGCCGGCCTCGTCGATGCGATGATAGGACGCCAGCAGCGCCCGCACCGCCTTCTGGTTGTTGCCGACGATCGCCGCCGCCACCCTGCGCGCAGTGGGCATCAGCTCGTCGTGCGGCACGACCTCGGTGACCAGACCGGCCCGCAGTGCCTCGGTGGCCGAGAGGTAGTCACCGGTCATGCTCATCCGGCGCGCCATTCCGACACCGACCTTCTGCGGTAGCCGCACGGACAAACCCCAGGTCGGCAGCAGCCCGACCCGGGCGTGGGTGTCGGCGAACCGGGCGTTCTCGGAGGCGATGAGGATGTCGCAGTAGAGCGCGAGCTCCAGGCCACCCGTCACCGCCGCGCCGTTGATCGCGCCGATCACCGGCTTGGTCATCGCGGGCCACTTCGGCGAGATGTCGGGCAGCTCGGTGGTGTCGCCGAGTTCCTTGAGGTCCAGTCCCGCGCAGAACACCGGGTCGGTGCCGGTGAAGATGACGACGTCGACGTCATCGGCGCTCTCCGCATCCCGCAGCGCCTGGAAGAACTGGGTGCGAAGCGCCGAGGACAGGGCGTTGCGGGCCCGCGGGCGGTTCAGCGTCAGCGTCCGCACCCGATCCTGGGTGTCGATCAGCAGGATGTCGGTGTTGTTGGGGTCTGTCATGGCTCGAACCTATCGTGGAGCCATGTGCCGAAACATCACCGAGCTACGCGGACTCGAACCGGCAGCCACCGCGGAGGAAATCGAAGCGGCCTCACGTCAGTACGTCCGTAAGGTCAGCGGAATCACGCGGCCGTCCGGAGCGAACGCCGAAGCGTTCGAGGAGGCCGTCGCCGAGGTCACCGCGATCACCACCCGGCTGTTGGCCGGGCTGGCGCCACGACGCCAACCACCCAAGACGGTTCCACCGCTGAGGCGCCCCGAGGTGCAGGCGCGCATCGAGGCCAGAGCCGCCGGCACCGGGTGACCGCGCGGACGCCGACCCAGCCCGCGCTCAAGGAGTGGGGCGCGGCGGTGCACGGCCTGCTCGACGGCAGGCAGACGGTGCTACTGCGCAAGGGCGGCATCCACGAGAAGCGGTTCGCGCTCAGCGCATCGCGCTTCTTGTTCTTTCCCACGGTCGCCCACAGCCATACCGAGCGGGTACGGCCTGAACACCACGATCTGCTCGACGCCGCGGCCGCCGACAGTAGCGAGGCCGAGGTCGTCCTGCGGGCCGGCGCCAAGGTTGTCGCCGCCATCGAGGTCGGCCGGCCAGACAGTCTCGATGAGATCGAGGCGCTGCACATCTGGACCGCCGCATCGGTACGGGCTGATCGGCTGGACTTCCGGCCCAAGCACCGTCTCACCGTGTTGGTGGTGCAGGCCAGCCCGTTGCGGGAGCCCGTGCGTCTACCCCGCACGCCCGAGTACGCCGGCTGTAAGAGCTGGGTGCCGCTGCCCGTCGATCCGGACTGGGGACCGCCGGTCCACTCGGCTGAGGAACTCGAGAATCTGGCCGCCCAGGTCCGCCGCGCCGTCGGCTGAGAAAAGTTTGCCGCGAAAGCGGGGCGGGCCCTACTTTTTGAATTGGATATGAGGCACGCGACATGCGTGCGATCTCTCCCTAAATTGAATGTTGTGCGGAAAATGCACCGCAACAGAAAATGGATGAGGGAGAAAGATAATGAACATCAAGCCGCGTAATTTCGCAATGCTGTTGGGCGCCGGGGCCGTCGCCGCCGCCATCGCGTCGGCACCGGGCGCCGCTGCCGCAAGCGTGACGAGCACGCACGATTCGGGTGGCAGCACCACAACTCAGCGACCCGGCCACGTGTCGATCCATACGACGCCGCCGTTGGTCTCGCCGCCAAAGGTGTGGGGCTCCCACTCGTCGCCGCTTTTTGTTTTGGGTGACTGACCGTATACAAGATGGCAGGCGAAAGGGCATATAGCCATTCGCCTGCCATCTTTTGTCGTTAGGATATGCGTTTCCTATGAATCACTTGCATTTCATGAATTCTGCAATCAACGGTCGGCAATTATGTTTGCTCAGCCGCCGAAGGCGCATCAGGGCCCGCGGGCAGCACGAGCCGCGACACGCCACCCTCGCCGAGGTGCACGGTGTGTGTCGACACCATGAGCTCTCGCGCGCTGACCAGGGGCTCGTTGGTACCGAGATTGCGGACGAACCGCGGATGCGAGCCGCCGGCGACCAGCACCCGGATCCGCGAACCGGCGCGGAATCGGTGGGCGGTCGCGTCCATTTCGATGCGAACGGTGCCGGGATCACCTGAAGCCGTCGCGCTGCGGCGGTATCCGTCGCTCACATTGCGGGAGACGCCCTTGGCGTCGACTTCGCTGATCCGGACGAACACGTCGTGGTACGGGTTGTCGCAGGAATGCGTCAACTCGACCACCGGTGTCCCCACGACATACAGATCGGCAGGCAGCCGGTCGCCGGTGAAGCACAGCACGTCGGGCCGCTCGGCGAGTTTCGCGTCCTTGCGGTAGCCACCCTCGGGTGCGAGCATCCGGCCGCCGATCGTGGGGGTCGGATCCACCGGGTTGTACGTGAATCGGGTCGGGGATGCGGTGTCGGGCGGCACTGCGTCGCCGAGACGGCCGGTGGGTTGCAGGTAGAGCACTCGCTCGGGCATCGCTGGCGGCCACTCCGGCAGGTCGGTCCAGCCTTTGCCGTTCACTTCGATGCGGACCGGACTGCGCGTCGTTCCTTTGCCGCCGAGGTGTGCGTCGAACCAGTCCAGCGATTCGCGCGTCACCGTCCCCGCCGCCTTGTACATGACCTGTGTGTGCGTCCACGATCCGATGGTCGCGGCGACGTCGACCCCGCGTCGCTTCAGCGTGTCGTATTGCGTGAGTGTTTGCTCGAGAAACAGGTCTTGCCAGCCGCCGATCAGCAACACCGGAACATCGGTGCGCTGCAACGCGTCCCACGCGCTCCTGTCAGCCCAGAACGGATCGTCGGCCTCGGGATGGCAGAGCCAATCCTCCCACCACGTCGCGCCCTTGCCCAGTAGCGCTCGGCCGGCGTCTCCTGCCGGGAGCCCGCTCGTCGCCCGACTCAACGCACGCCGGGCGCGCAACTGCCGGATCGTGGAACGCAGTTTCGGATCCTCCTGGCGCGCAACCAGGTCGCTCCAGCCGAGGAAGTCGTTCAGCCCGAACGAGCCGGTGCCCCACCGCGGGCCGCTGGGATCGTGCAGGCCCACCGTGATGACGGCGGCCTTCATCTCTGGTGGTGGGTCGGCGAGCAGTGCCCACTGGGTGAAGCCGAGATACGACAGGCCCATGGTGGCGAACGAACCGGTGAACCATGGCTGGCGCCTCAGCCACTCGACGGTGTCCGCGCCGTCGGCCTTCTCGTGGACCATCGGGACGAAGTCCCCACCGGAGCCGAATGTGCCACGCACACTTTGGAACACCACGTGGTACCCACGCGCGGCGTACACGCCGGCGTACATCGAGGAGAACGGGAAGCCTCGGCCGTATGGGCAGCGCACCAGCAGCGTGCCCGCCGGATGGGCAGTCGCCGGTTCGTAGTGGTCGGCGAGCAATTCGACACCGTCGCGCATCGGCACCCGCACGGTGTGCACCGAATATTCGGTCGTCGGCGGGGGCAGGCGAAGCAGTCGGGTCAGGGTCCGGTCGCGGAATGTCCCTAATCTGCCTCGGGATGGTGTGGAGGTGGCGTTGTCGGAGACCGCGGTCATCTCACGCACGCTACGCGGGTGGCGCATCGTCGTCCTCGATAGCACCGATCACCTTGGCCATGACCCACCCGATCGCGCGCGTCGCATCGGGCCCGTCGATGCCCCATACCCCGACCAACCGCTCATAACTCGGCACGTTCCACAGCACGTCCAGCAGGGCCGCAGCCATCTGCTGCTGGGCGGCCGACCACGCGGGGGTGGCCGCCGACACCGCACGTACGAGCGCTTCGCGCCGACGGGCGTCGACGCCGACGAATGTCGGATCCTGCGGCGTGTCAACGGATTTCCGTACCGAGAAGCGTTGCAAGGACGCGAACACTCTGGCCGTCACCTCGTCGATGTTGGTCAGGTCGACATCCTCGTAGGAGATGCCCGCCTCGGACTCCAGTCGTTGCATGACCGCGTCGTGCAGATGTCGTTCGGTGGGGAAGTGCCGGTAGACGGTGCGCTCGCCGACGCCCGCCCGTTCGGCCACCGCCTTGAACGTCAGATCTCGCCAGTTCCAGGAGTCGAACGCGTGCACCAATTCGCTGCCAGCCGCGACGATGCGCTCCCGCGTCTGGGCCGCTTTCTGCTGACGCGCCCGGTTGTCGTAGGTGCGCCGCGCTATTGACGACTCGCTCATAATAGTGACAGTGTACTGTCACCAAATCGACTCTGCGCCGAAGGGGAGGTGCACCGTGCCATCGCTGGACGACCTGACCGGGGCCGCAGTGCAACGCACCGGACTCGACGACTTCGGCGACGACTCCTTCCGCGAGGGCCTCGGGATCCTCGTGCGCGCCCTGGATGAGGAAGCGCGACTGAACGCCCGAGGCGAAGCGTTCGTCTACGACCGGATCGGACTACACCTGTGCCAGCGGCTACAGGTCGAGGACTGGTATCGCTGTCATCCCGAGATCGACGACGAGCAGATCGAGGCGCCGCTGTTCGGACTCGGCCTGCCCCGGACCGGCTCGACGGCGCTGTCGTTCCTGCTGGCCCGCGATCCACACATCCGCTACCTACGCAGTTGGGAGTCCACCCGGCCATGCCCGCCCCCTTCGACGGTGCAGGGTGACGATCCGAGAATCCCGCTCGAGGCGCGCCCCGTCGTCGTCGGCAGCAGGCACCACGTGCCCAACGACGTTGCGGGACCGATGGAATGCCTCGATCTGATGGCGCTCGACTTCAAATCCCAGATGTTCCAGGCGTTCGCGCAGATACCGTCGTACTCCGACTGGCTGCTGGACCGGGCCGACTTCACGTCCACCTACCACTACGAGCTTCGCGTGCTCAAGCTGCTGCAGTGGGGTGAGCCCACACGACCGTGGCGGTTGAAGTCACCCGCTCACGTGATCTCCCTCGGCTTCCTCGACCGGGTGTTCCCGGATGCCCGATTCGTGATGACCCACCGCGACCCGACCGACGTGATGCTCTCGGTCGCCGATGTATACGCCGACATCGTCTCCGGCTTCAGCGATGACGTCGACCGCCGGTATCTGGGTGAGCTCAACGTCAAACAGTGGTCGACGGGCATCGACCGCGTGCTGAAGTTCCGCTCCGGCGGCGCCGATGATCGCTTCTTCGACATCGACTTCCGAGCTATGCAGGACGACCCGATCGGCCAGGTGCGCCGACTGTACGCCTGGCTCGGAGCACCCGTTACCACTGAGTTCGAGGACGGCATGCGCGCGTGGTGGGCCGAGAACGCCGAGAACCGCGAACCACACCCGAAAACCGACGCGCAGGCATTCGGTATGGATCCCAACGCGATTCGGCCGCTGTTCGCCACCTACGTCGACGCCTACCTGGGAGGCTCGCATGGCAATTGACCTGACCGGCGGCATCGACGCGGAGCGCGAATACATGTTCGCGCAGCGACCGGACAACCCGGAGATGCGGGATTCGGTGAGTTTCTGGGTCGTCGACGACCGCGGCAGTGTGGGGTTGCCACGCATCGGTGTCGAAGCGGTCGCCGCGAACTGGGAGGCGCACGGCGTCCAGATGAACGTCGCGTTCGCCGACGGGCGCGTGTACCGACTGCGTGACGAGGGCAAGAGCGTGTCGCCCATCGGCGCCGACGGTAAGCCGTCGGTCCTGGGCGCCGGCCCGCTCGCGTTCACGTGCGTCAGACCGTTCGACGTGTGGACCATGGCGTTCGACGGAAAGGCCGACGCGACGTCGTCGGCCGACCTGATCGAGGGTCGCAAGGACGGGCCGTCGGTCGACCTGCGATTCGAGGTCGAGGCGATCATGGCGGTGCCGCCGTGGGTGCAGGGCGCACTGCAGGCCGATGCGGAGGCGCAGCTGAAGACGTCGATCGTCGGCGATCTCATGGGCGGACCCCGCTACGAGCAGCTGTTTCGGGCGACGGGCTCAGTGCACGTGGCCGGCGAACAGCACGCGTTCGCGGGGAGCGGCCTCCGGATCCGTCGCCAGGGCGTACGCCGTCTCGAGGGGTTCTGGGGCCACTGCTGGCAGTCGGCGCTCTTTCCGGGCGGACGGGCGTTCGGCTACATCGCCTACCCGCAGCGGCCCGACGGTGAGCCCGCGTTCAACGAGGGCTATCTGTTTGACGGTGACGGTGAGCTGATCCCGGCGCGTGCCGTGCAGGCGCCGTGGCTGACCCGGCTGGAGCCAAAGGGGGAGGACGTCTCCGTCGTGCTGGAAACCGCGCGCGGCAACGTGCACATCGAGGGCGAGACCGTGGTGTCGACACATGACATCACCGATCCCAGCGAGGTGCCCGCGGAGATGCTCGAGAAGATGGCGAACTGGACGTTTCCGGCGCTACAGCAGGCCGGTGTGCGTTACCGCTGGGACGGTGAAGAAACCATCGGAATGCTCGAACGCTCGAGCCCGATGGACAAGATCACTCGTTAGAAGGTCCCTGGAAGATGTAGTGCGGCACCAGCTCGTGGGCGCGCTGCAGGTTGGTCTGCATGCAGTCCGGTTGCGGGTTGGAGTAGATCGTCGAGAAGAAGATCGTCTGTTGGATCAGGCCGTAGTCGGTGTCGAATCCGATGGCGCAGGTGATCCACCAGCGGTTGTTCCAGTCGGTCGGCTTCATGACCCACCACTGCGCGGCACGGTGGCCGTCGATGTCGAGTTGGATGGCATCCGCCGGTAGCGCCTCTTCGAACGTCTTCCACACGAAGGCCTCGACGGTCATCTGATAGTTGCCCGCGTCGTACTTGCACCGCATCCCTTCCTCGGGGATCGGCGGTGTGAAGGTCAGGCCGAGGGACCCCATCACGTCGAGCGGGAGGTCACGGCACGGGTTGAACGGGTCCGGATCGGTGATGTCGATGACCGGATACTTGATGCTGGTTGTGACGTTGGTCATCGGAATATCCGACGCGCGCACCTGCATGGGTCCGCCGGGGTGGGACTGGCCGACCGCGATCACCGCTGCGACGAGCGCACACAGCGCTGCGAGAATGCGCAGCTTGGCGATCATTACACCCCCTGCTGTCGTGGCGGCGGGGCCGCCGGCCTCTGGACCGATCCTGCCCGGGGAGTGTAGCGGCCCGCAGTCAGGGTCCGAAGCGGAAAAGAGAACATGTTCTAGTTGGGTTGCGGGCGCGATCATCGCCCGCACGTAGGCTGGAGGGCTGTGACACGCGACGATCAGGCAGCCCCACGGGAGCCGGCTGGCCGCCGACGTCCGACACTGTGGGCGATCAGCGACCTTCACACCGGTCACACGGGCAACAAGCCTGTCACCGAGTCGCTGCACCCGTCCACACCCGACGACTGGCTGATCGTGGCCGGCGATGTCGGTGAACGCACCGACGAGATCTACTGGGCTCTGGACTTGCTGCGAAAGCGCTTCGCCAAGGTGATCTGGGTCCCGGGCAATCACGAGCTGTGGACCACCAACCGCGACCCGATGCAGATCTTCGGCAAGGCCCGCTACGACTACCTGGTCGACATCTGCGACCAGATGGGCGTCATCACCCCCGAGCACCCGTTCCCGGTGTGGACGGAAGAGGGCGGCCCGGCAACGATCGTGCCGATGTTCCTGCTCTACGACTACACGTTTCTGCCGGAGGGGGCAGCGACCAAGGCCGAGGGGCTGGCCATTGCCCGCGAGCGCAACATCGTGGGCACCGACGAGTACCTGTTGTCGGCCGAGCCGTACGCCACCCGCGACGCATGGTGTCGCGACCGGGTCGCCTCGACCCGAAAGCGGCTCGAGGACCTCGACTGGATGACTCCCAACATCCTGGTGAACCACTTCCCGTTGGTCCGCGAACCGTGCGATGCGATGTTCTATCCGGAGTTTGCGCTGTGGTGCGGCACCACGGCGACCGCCGACTGGCACACCCGCTACAACGCGCTGTGCTCGGTGTACGGCCACCTGCACATCCCTCGCACCACGTGGTACGACGGGGTTCGCCACGAGGAAGTGTCGGTCGGATATCCGCGGGAGTGGCGGCGCCGCAAGCCATATCGCTGGCTGCGGCAGATACTTCCCGATCCTAAGTACTCGCCCGGTTATCTCAACGAATTCGGCGGGCACTTCGAGATCACGCAGGAGATGCGCGAGCACGCCCAGAAGATGCAGCAACGCATCCAGGCCAGGTACTCATGACGGGCATGGCGACCCTGCTCTCCGGCGTGCTGCCCGAGCACGGCCAGGCGCTGGCTGCGGCGGAGATGTATACCGACCCACCGGAACTCGCACCGCTGCCCGAAGAAGAGCCGCTTATCGCGAAGTCAGTCGCCAAGCGCCGCAACGAGTTCATCACCGTGCGTCACTGCGCGCGGGAGGCGCTCGGCGAGCTCGGTATTGAACCCGTACCGATCCTCAAGGGGGAGAAGGGCGAACCGTGCTGGCCCGACGGCGTCGTCGGCAGCCTCACCCACTGTGAGGGCTTCCGCGGCGCGGCTGTGGCCCGGCAGGACGCGATCCGCTCCGTCGGTATCGACGCCGAGCCGCACGACGTGCTCCCCAACGGCGTGCTCGACGCCATCAGCCTGCCAGGGGAGCGCACTGAGCTACAGGCGCTTCCAGGCGGGCTGCATTGGGACCGAATCCTGTTCTGCGCCAAGGAAGCCACCTACAAAGCGTGGTTTCCTGTCACGAACCGCTGGCTGGGATTCGAGGACGCGCACATCACGTTCGACATCGACGGCACCGGCATGGCGGGCGGATTCGAATCACGCATCCTCGTCGACCCGTCTGCACCGTCGGGGCCACCGCTGCAGACGCTGGCGGGCCGGTGGTCGGTGCGCGACGGTCTTGCGCTCACGGCGATAGTGCTGTGACCGAAGCTGGTCTTGTCGTCGTGGACAAGCCGGCGGGGATGACCAGCCACGACGTGGTGGGTCGCTGCAGGCGGATCTTCGGCACCCGAAAGGTTGGTCACGCGGGCACTCTCGACCCGATGGCTACGGGCGTGCTGGTGGTCGGTATCGAACGGGCCACTAAGATCCTCGGCATGCTGACGGCGACCGACAAGTCGTACGCCGCGACGATCCGGTTGGGTCAGACCACGTCGACCGAGGACGCCGAAGGCGAAGTGCTGCAGACGGTTTCGGCCTCCGGTGTTGGTGCGGCGCAGATCGAGACCGCGGTGGCTGCGTTGCGCGGTGAGATCGATCAGATTCCGTCGGCAGTGAGCGCCATCAAGGTCGACGGGCAGCGGGCCTACAAGCTGGCCCGCGAGGGACAAACCGTCGAGCTCGCGCCGCGCAGGGTGCGCATCGAGCGGTTCGACGTGCTATCCGTCCGGCATGAGGGCGATCTCGTCGACGTCGACGTCGACGTCGACTGCTCCAGCGGAACCTACATCCGCGCGCTGGCTCGCGACGTGGGCGCCGCGCTCGGCGTCGGTGGACATCTCACCGCACTGCGCCGGACGAGGGTCGGCACGTTCGAGCTGGATCAGGCCGCCCGTCTGGAGGACCTCGCCGAACGGCCGCGCCTTTCGTACACGCTCGACGAGGCGTGCCTGCTGGCGTTCCCGCGTCGCGACCTGACTGCTGAGGAAACCGAGGACACCCGTCATGGGCGGCCGCTGAAAGTCGCTGGCATCGAAGGTGTTTACGCGGCAACCGCAGTCGACGGGCGGGTCATCGCGCTGCTGAGAGACGACGCGATCCGCACCAAGTCGGTGGTCGTGCTGCGGCCGGCCACCCTCTAGCGGTCGCGGGCAGGCCGACTGACGGTCCGCGACCCTCAGCCGACCACCCAAATAGCTTCTGCCGCAGGGTTTCCCAACTCCACGGTGGTGCCCTTCTCGTGTTCGCCCGCATCGGCGGACTTGACCGCCACCGAGATCATGCCCGCGAAATCGCGCCGGGCCAGCACCAGCAGCCGCGAATCCAGGCTGATGCCGACACTGTCGAAATACCGCAGCATCTCCGGGTCGGAGTCCGAGATCCGGGCGACGGTTCCGGTGTCACCGTCGCGGCAGACCGACAGCTGGCGGGCGTCCGGGGTGGGGACCCGGCCGTCGGAGGCGGGAATCGGGTCGCCGTGCGGGTCGCGCGTCGGATGGCCGAGCTTGGCGTCGATGCGCTCGAGCATCCGCTCGGACACCGCGTGCTCGAGCACCTCGGCCTCGTCGTGCACCTCGTCCCAGCTGTATCCGAGTTCGCGGACGAGGAAGGTCTCCATGAGCCGGTGCCTGCGGACCATCGCGAGAGCGGCCGCGCGGCCGGCATCGGTCAGTGTCACGGCGCCGTACTTCTCGTGATCGACCAGGCCCTGGTCGGCCAGCTTGCGCACCGACTCCGAGGCCGTGCTGGCGGACACGCCGAGTCGCTCGGCCAACATCTTGGTGCTGACCTTCTCGTGCGACCACTCCTGGGCAGTCCAGATCACCTTCAGGTAATCCTGGGCGACCATCGTCAAGTCGCGCGGATCACCGTTCACGCTTACGAAGTTTAGGCAGTTGTCAGCTGATCTGGCGATCTAGCGCGGCCGTGGCGACGCGTGCGCCGTAGGCTTGCGCTGTGCAGCGCTGGCGGGGACAGGACGAGATCCCGACGGACTGGGGCCGATGTGTCGTCACCATCGGCGTGTTCGACGGTGTTCATCGAGGCCATCAGGAGCTGATCAACCACGCGGTGAAGGCGGGCCGGTCCCGCGGCGTGCCGACGGTGTTGATGACCTTCGACCCACATCCCATGGAGGTCGTCTTCCCCGGCAGCCATCCCGCCCAGCTCACGACGCTGACCAGGCGCGCCGAGTTGGTCGAGGACATGGGCATCGACGTGTTCCTGGTCATGCCGTTCACCTCGGATTTCATGAAGCTCACACCCGAGCGCTACGTCCACGAACTGCTGGTCGAACGGCTGCACGTCGTCGAGGTCGTGGTCGGGGAGAACTTCACGTTCGGCAAGAAGGCGGCCGGCAACGTCGACCTGCTGCGCAAAGCGGGTGACCGGTTCGGCTTCGCGGTCGAGGGCATGTCCCTGGTATCTGAGGCCTTTGGGGCTAATGCCACCAACAGCGAGGAAACCGTCACGTTCTCGTCGACCTACATCCGGTCCTGCGTCGACGCCGGTGACATGGTTGCCGCTACCGAGGCTCTGGGACGTCCGCACCGCGTCGAGGGTGTCGTGGTCCGCGGCGACGGGCGCGGCAAGGTCCTGGGCTTTCCGACGGCCAACGTGGCGCCGCCGATGTACTCGGCCATTCCCGCCGACGGCGTCTATGCGGCATGGTTCACGGTGCTCGGCCACGGGCCCATCGTGGGCGCCGTCGTCCCAGGTGAGCGCTACCAGGCAGCCGTCTCGGTCGGCACCAACCCCACGTTCTCCGGGCGTACTCGCACAGTGGAGGCGTTCGTCCTGGATACGTCAGCCGATCTCTACGGCCAGCACGTGGCGGTCGATTTCGTCGCGCGCATCCGCGGGCAAGAGAAATTCGCCAAAGTCGAGGAACTGGTCACCGCGATGGGCGCCGACACGGAACGGGCGCGCACCATCCTGGCGGCACAGTAGACCGGCGATTTCGCGGCTCGCCGCGGTGCTGGATTTCGCGGCTCGCCGCGGTGCGCTGTAGACTCCGGGCCGACCGAGCGTGTGCTGCAGTTCGCGGCGGCTGCGCTTATTTGGGGGCCTAGGGGCCTCATGTTCGCGGACTGAAATAGATGGAGTTGTTTCGTGGCGCTCACTGTCGAACAGAAGAAGACCATTCTGGGCGAGTACGGCCTGCACGACACCGATACCGGCTCACCGGAGGCTCAGGTCGCGCTGCTGACCAAGCGCATCGCCGACCTGACCGAGCATCTGAAGATGCACAAGCACGACCACCACTCGCGACGTGGTCTGCTGCTGCTGGTCGGCCGTCGGCGCCGCCTGCTCAAGTACGTCGCGCAGGTCGACGTGGCGCGCTACCGCTCGTTGATCGAGCGCCTCGGGCTGCGTCGCTGACGCGACGCGGGTGCGGAACCTGCCCGCGATCGTCGTAGCGGCGATCGTCGTTTTGGGGGGGTTGACGGGGTGTTCGTCCTCGTCCGCGACGGATCTCGCGGTAGGGGACTGCCTTAAGACGGGTGGCACCCCGGAGCGGCCGGAAGTGACCAGGGTCGAGTGCGGCAGCCCGGAGTCCAATTTCAAGGTGGCGGCCACGGCCGAGAACAGCGACCAATGCCCGGCTGACGTCGACTCTTACTACTCGATGAAGAGCACGTTCTCCGATACCAGCACCACGATCTGCATGGATATCGACTGGGTCGTCGGCGACTGCATGAGCATCGATCCGAACAACGACAAGGATCCGCTACGGGTCGACTGCGACGATTCCTCGGTGCCCAATCGGCAACGCGCCACCGAGGTGCTGGAGAACGTCGCCAACGTCGACCAGTGCGCAAGCGGCGTCGGCTATCCCTACGACGAGCGCAACTTCACCGTATGCGTGGAGGATGTGGCCTGAGGGTCCGGCGGATTTCGGGCCGTACCAGCTGCAATGTAGGATGGCTGAGTTCGACAGCCGGTTTCGGCTCGAATGTCTGGGTGCGGTGATCGCAGTTCCGCGAGCGCCGTTCCCGCGTGTCACATCGGATGTGCTGGATCAACGACATGCCCGATCGCACGGTCTTCGGTAGTGGCTGCCGGGTCCGATACCCGACAGCTTCGATCGATGGCCGTGGCCCAGTCGAGGCCGGTGATTCACCCTCTGTGGCAACGCGAAAACAGTTGAACAGTGAAGACTGTGAACCAGAGAGGCCATACGGACACCCATGTCTGTAGTTGAACTTGAAGACGGCGTGTACGAATCCACCGCCGTGATCGACAACGGGAGCTTCGGCTCCCGCACCATCCGTTTCGAGACCGGCCGGCTTGCCAAGCAGGCCGCCGGCTCTGTCGTCGCCTACCTCGACGACGAGACCATGTTGCTGTCGGCCACCACGGCCAGCAAGCAGCCCAAAGACCATTTCGACTTCTTCCCCTTGACCATCGACGTCGAGGAGCGGATGTATGCCGCGGGTCGCATCCCGGGTTCGTTCTTCCGCCGTGAGGGCCGGCCGTCGACGGACGCGATCCTGACCTGCCGACTCATCGACCGGCCGCTGCGCCCGACCTTCGTTTCGGGTCTGCGCAACGAGATCCAGGTCGTTGTCACCGTGATGAGCCTGGATCCAAAGGATCTGTATGACGTGCTGGCGATCAACGCCGCATCGGCGTCGACCCAGATCTCCGGCCTGCCCTTCGCCGGCCCGGTCGGTGGCGTGCGCGTCGCGCTGATCGACGGCCAGTGGGTCGCGTTCCCGACCATCGAGCAGCTCGAGGGAGCCGTGTTCGACATGGTCGTCGCCGGCCGCAAGACCGCCGATGACGTCGCGATCATGATGGTCGAGGCCGAGGCGACCGACAAGGTCATCGAGCTCGTCGCCGGTGGCGCGGGTGCCCCGACCGAGGCGGTCGTGGCCGAGGGTCTCGAGGCCGCCAAGCCGTTCATCGCGGCGCTGTGCACCGCGCAGGAGGCGCTCGCCGAGAAAGCCGCCAAGCCGACGGCCGACTACCCGGTGTTCCCCGACTACCAGGACGACGTGTTCGAAAGCGTCTCGGCGGTGGCCACCGACGAGCTGTCGAAGGCGCTGACCATCGCGGGTAAGGAAGAGCGCGACGATCGCACCAACGAGATCAAGGTCGAGGTGCTCGACCGGTTGGCCGAGCAGTACGCCGGCCGCGAGAAGGAGATCGGTGCAGCGTTCCGATCGCTCACGAAAAAGCTTGTGCGCCAGCGTATTTTGACAGACCACTTCCGCATCGACGGCCGCGGCATCACCGATATCCGTGCTCTGAGCGCCGAGGTGGCCGTCGTGCCGCGCGCGCATGGCAGCGCGCTGTTCGAGCGCGGCGAAACCCAGATCATGGGTGTCACCACGCTGGACATGGTCAAGATGGCCCAGCAGATCGACTCGCTGGGCCCCGAGACCAGTAAGCGGTACATGCATCACTACAACTTCCCGCCGTATTCGACCGGTGAGACCGGTCGCGTCGGATCGCCCAAGCGTCGCGAGATCGGCCACGGCGCCCTCGCCGAGCGGGCCCTGATGCCCGTGCTGCCGAGCGTCGAGGAGTTCCCGTACGCGATCCGCCAGGTGTCGGAGGCATTGGGCTCCAACGGCTCGACGTCGATGGGTTCGGTGTGTGCGTCGACCCTGTCGCTGCTGAATGCCGGTGTGCCGCTGAAGGCCCCGGTCGCCGGTATCGCGATGGGGCTCGTGTCCGACGACGTCGAGGTTGATGGTGGCGGCACCGAGCGACGCTTCGTCACCCTCACCGACATTCTCGGCGCCGAGGATGCGTTCGGCGACATGGACTTCAAGTGCGCAGGCACCAAGGAGTTCGTCACCGCGCTGCAGCTGGACACCAAGCTGGACGGCATCCCGTCACAGGTGCTGGCCGGCGCACTGTCGCAGGCCAAGGATGCGCGCCTGACGATTCTCGAGGTGATGGCCGAGGCCATCGACGAGCCCGACGAGATGAGCCCGTATGCACCGCGGATCACCACGATCAAGGTGCCGGTCGACAAGATCGGCGAGGTCATCGGGCCCAAGGGCAAGATGATCAACTCGATCACGGAGGAGACCGGTGCGTCGATCTCGATCGAGGACGACGGCACCGTGTTCGTCGGGGCCTCCAATGGCGAAGCGGCACAGGCTGCGATCGACAAGATCAACGCGATCGCCAACCCGCAGCTGCCCAAGATCGGTGAGCGGTTCCTCGGAACGGTGGTGAAGACAACCGATTTCGGTGCGTTCGTGTCGCTGCTTCCAGGTCGGGACGGCTTGGTGCACATCTCCAAGCTCGGCCGCGGCAAGCGGATCGCCAAGGTCGAGGACGTGGTGAAGGTGGGCGACAAGCTGCGCGTCGAGATCGCCGACATCGACAACCGTGGAAAGATCTCGCTGGTCCTCGTCGCCGAAGACGAAGCAGCTGAAGCATCCCCTGATGCAGCGCCAGCAGATGCCGCAGCAGCCACGAGCTAGGGCGTTGCGTCGCGGCGCAGACAACAAGGAATCATCGACTCGAGACCTCTCCAAGGTGCGGCGCACCGTACTACCCGGTGGCCTGCGCGTGGTCACCGAGTACGTCCCGTCGGTGCATTCGGCATCGGTCGGGGTGTGGGTCGACGTCGGGTCCCGTGACGAGGGATCCAGCGTGGCCGGTGCGGCGCACTTCCTGGAACACCTGCTGTTCAAGTCGACGCCGACGCGATCCGCGGTCGAGATCGCACAGGCGGTGGACGCCGTCGGTGGCGAGCTGAACGCGTTCACCGCCCGTGAGCACACGTGCTACTACGCGCATGTGCTCGACACCGACCTCGAACTGGCGGTCGACCTGGTGGCCGACGTGGTGCTGCGGGGGCGTTGTGCCGCAGACGATGTCGAGATCGAGCGGGCCGTCGTGCTCGAGGAGATCGCGATGCGCGACGACGATCCCGAGGACACCCTCGGCGACGTCTTCCTGTCGGCGATGTTCGGTACGCATCCTGTCGGGCGACCGGTGATCGGCAGCGCGGAGTCGATCGCCTCCATGACCAGGACGCAACTGCATTCGTTCCACATGCGGCGCTATACACCGGAGCGGATGGTGGTGGCGGTCGCGGGAAATGTGGACCACAACGAGGTCGTGTCGCTGGTGCGCGAGCACTTCGGTCCTCGCCTGGTGCGCGGCCGCAAGCCGGTGGCCCCGCGTAAGGGCACCGGTCGCGTCACGGGCCGGCCGACCCTTGAGATCGTCAACAAGGACGCCGAGCAGACCCATCTGTCGCTGGGCGTCCGGACACCGGGCAGGCACTGGGAGCATCGGTGGGCATTGTCGGTGCTCAACACCGCTCTCGGCGGTGGGCTGAGTTCCCGGCTGTTTCAACAGATTCGGGAAACCCGCGGGCTGGCGTACTCGGTGTACTCGACCGTGGACACCTTCTCCGACAGCGGTGCGCTCTCCATCTACGCGGCGTGCCTACCCGAACGCTTCGCAGAGGTCGTCCGGGTGACCGTCGATGTGCTCGAGGACGTGGCCCGTGACGGCATCACCGAAACCGAATACCGCATCGCGAAGGGCTCACTGCGCGGCGGACTGGTGCTCGGACTGGAGGATTCGGGTTCCCGGATGAACCGGATCGGCCGAAGCGAGCTGAACTATGGCGCGCATCGCACGATCGCCGACACCCTGTCCAGGATCGAAGCGGTAACGCTGGACGAAGTGAACAGCGTCGCGCGCAAACTGCTGACCCGGCAATACGGTGGCGCAGTTCTCGGTCCGCAAACTTCGAAAAGGATGCTGCCGCAGCCGCTTCGGGCCATCACGCGCTGATCGCCTAGGCTGGGAGTCGATGACTCGACTGAGGCGCTCCAGCGCCGACATCCAGCGACTGTCCAGACGAAATGTTCTGCTCGGTGGGTTGACGCTCGCCGCGGTGGCCGCGTCCGCGCCACGTACCGCGACGGCACAGCCGCCGTCGTCCATCGAGGCGTCCCTGCAGGGGCTCGAGCAACGCCACAACGCCGTTATCGGGCTGTTCGCTTCAAACCTGGTGTCAGACAAGACTGTTGCGCACCGCGCACAGGACCCTCTTGCCCTGTGTTCGGTGTTCAAGGGGTATGCCTCGGCGCGCGTCCTGCAGATGGCTCAGCACGGCGAACTCTCGCTCGACGAGGGGATGTTCGTAGACCCGGCTCAGATCCTGCCGAACTCACCCGTCACCGGACCGCGCGCTGGCTCCGAGATGACGCTGGCCGAGCTGTGCCAGGCCACGCTGCAGCAGAGTGACAACGCCGCGGCGAACCTACTGCTCAGCAGGATCGGCGGGCCGCAGGCGATCACCGCGTTCGCGCGCAGCATCGGGGACGGACAAACGCGTCTGGACCGCTGGGAGACCGAGCTGAACTCGGCGATCCCGGGTGATCCGCGGGACACCAGCACACCCGAGGCGCTGGGTGGGGGTTATCGCGCGCTGCTGGACGGAGATGTCCTCGCGCCACCGCAGCGGGGGCTGCTCGAGGACTGGATGCGCGCCAACCAGACGTCGAGCATGCGGGCGGGGCTGCCGCCGGCCTGGACCAGCGCCGACAAGACGGGCAGTGGGAGCTACGGCACGACCAACGATGTCGGAATCGCGTATGGGCCGGAGGGCCAACGCGTGCTGCTCGCGATCATGACGCGGTCGCAAGCCAATGATCCGCAAGCGGCGAACATGCGCCCGCTCATCGGGGAGATCACGGCGCTGGTGCTGCCGACGCTGCTCGCGTAGACGCCGTTGACCAGGACACCCGGTCCCCCCCGGGTAGTCCGGGTGTGCCTGGTCAGACGACTGCTACGGGGTGTGTGGAGCACCTGCAGCTGGACCAACGGTATCGGAGCAGCCCGCGGAAGGAATCGGGTGAAACCCTACGATGCGGACCTCAAAGACCCCTATAGCGCAGCAAGGTCGGCTTGGCACACTGTGAGCATGGATCCGGCCGCATTGTGTCCCTGTGGTTCGGAACTGCCGTTCGGGCGCTGTTGCCTACCGCTGCACCTGGGCGAACGTCAGGCCGAAACGGCCGAACAATTGATGCGGTCGCGCTACAGCGCCTACGCCGTAAACGATCTCAACTACGTCTGGCAGACGTGGCATCCGACGACACGGCCCCCGGAGCTGACGCCGGCGACCGGCTTGACGTGGACCGGACTGGAGATCGTCGACACCGTTGACGGGTTGAGCGGCGATGATTCGGGCGAGGTCGAATTCCGTGCGCACTACCGGCAAAGCCAACAAAACCGACGCTCAGGCCGATCTGCTCCTGGCGTCGCGGGGGGAACGCTGCATGAGCGGTCCCGCTTCGCCGTTCGAGCCCGTCGGTGGTTCTACATCGACGGGGAGTTGTTCGGGTGATCAGGCCAGCACGGTGCCCGGATCGGTGAAGGGCAGATCCAGATCGGTGGCGACCTGCTCGGAGAGCAGCGAGCCCTGGTGCGTCGACAGACCCTTGGCCAGCGCCGGATCGGCCTCGCACGCGGCCTGCCAGCCCTTGTCGGCCAGTTTCAGCACGTAGGGCATAGTGGCATTGGTCAGCGCGTAGGTCGACGTGCGCGGAACCGCGCCCGGCATGTTCGCCACGCAGTAGAACACGGTGTCGTGGACCGCGAAGGTCGGATCGTCGTGCGTGGTGGGCCGCGAATCCTCGAAGCAGCCACCCTGATCGATGGCGATGTCGACGAGTACCGCACCGGATTTCATGTGTGCCACAGTCGAATTCGTCACCAGCTTGGGCGCCTTGGCACCGGGGACGAGCACGGCGCCGATGACCAGATCAGCCTCCTTGACCGCGTCCTCCAGATCAAGTGTGGACGAGTAACGGGTCTCGATGGCGCCGCCGTACTCGGCGTCGATCTTGCGCAGGATGTTGATGTTGAGGTCGAACACGGTGACGTGCGCGCCCATGCCCCAGGCGACGGCGGCGGCGTTGTCGCCGGCCATGCCACCGCCGATCACCACGACCTTGGCCGGCGCGACGCCGGGGACGCCGCCCATCAGCACGCCACGACCACCGCGGGTTCGCATCAGGTGGTACGCACCGACCTGTGCGGCCAGTCGTCCCGCGACCTCGCTCATGGGGGCCAGCAGCGGCAGGGATCCGTCGGCCAGCTGGACGGTTTCATAGGCGATGGACGTGGTGCCCGAGGCGAGCAGCGCGTCGGTGCACGGCTTGGAGGCGGCGAGGTGCAGGTAGGTGAACAGGGTCTGGCCCTCGCGCAGGCGCGAGTACTCGGCCTCGATCGGCTCCTTGACCTTGAGCAGCAGCTCGGCCTCGGCCCATACCTCGTCGACGCTGGGGATCATCTGCGCGCCGGCCCGCTTGAAGTCTGCATCGGAGATCGCGGAGCCCTCGCCGGCACCGGCCTGGATCAGGACCTCGTGGCCACGGTGGACCAGCTCGGCGACACCGGCCGGGGTGATGGCCACACGGAATTCGTTGTTCTTGATCTCGGTCGGGATGCCGACACGCATGATCGCTCCTATAGTCGAATTTGCTCCCTAAAGTGTGAGGAATATTCGATCGATTGGCAATAACTTTGTCTATTCTTCGTTAAAGTGCCGATATGTCCGAAGAAACATCGATCAGATCGGCGGGTCCACCGCGTTCGCCGAAGGATGTTCAGGCCGTCGATCTCGACGCCGTCGACCGGCGGATGCTGCTCACGCTTCATGGGGATGCGCGGATCTCCAACAGCGCCCTGGCCGACGCCGTCGGGATCGCCCCGTCAACCTGTCACGCGAGGCTGAAGCGACTGCAGGACCTCGGGGTGATTCGGGGTTTCTACACCGACATCGATCCGGCGGCCATCGGTCTGACGCTGCAGGCGATGATCTCGGTGAGCCTGCAATCCAACGCTCGCGGCAAGATCCACAGCTTCATCGACCAGATCAGACGCAAACCTCAGGTGATGGACGTCTACTTCCTGGCAGGTGCCGAGGACTTCATCCTGCACGTCGCCGCGCGCGACACCGACGACCTGCGGTCGTTCGTGGTGGAAAACCTCAACGCCGACACCGACGTGGCGGGGACGCAGACGTCGTTGATCTTCGAGCACCTGCGTGGCGCCTCCCCGCTCTAAGCGACCAACTAGGGTTGGCCCATGCGAGTGGCGGTGCTGGGGGCCAAGGGCAAAGTCGGCGCGACGATGGTGCAGGCAGTCGAAGAGGCTGCGGACCTGACGTTCACTGCGGGGGTCGACGCTGGTGATCCGCTGAGTGAACTGGTCGACTCGCGCACCGATGTCGTCATCGACTTCACGCATCCCGACGTCGTGATGGACAACCTGAAATTCGTGATCGACAACGGAATCCACGCGGTTGTCGGTACGACCGGCTTCACCGACGAGCGCATCAGCCAGGTCCAGCAGTGGCTGTCCGGCAAGCCGGATGTCGCAGTGCTCATCGCGCCGAACTTCGCGATCGGCGCGGTGCTGTCAATGCACTTCGCGCAGCAGGCCGCCAAGTTTTTCGAGTCCGTCGAAGTCATCGAACTGCACCATCCGCACAAGGCGGACGCGCCGTCGGGCACGGCCGTACGCACCGCCCGGCTGATCGCCGAGGCACGCAAAGACCTGCCGCCCAACCCCGACGCGACGAGCACGGGCCTCGAGGGTGCCCGCGGCGCCGACGTCGACGGTATTCCCGTGCACTCGGTGCGGTTGGCTGGCCTCGTCGCGCACCAGGAAGTGCTGTTCGGCACGCAGGGTGAGACTTTGACAATCCGACACGACAGCATCGACCGCACGTCTTTCGTACCCGGCGTGCTCCTCGCGGTGCGCAAGGTCGCCGAACGTCCCGGCCTCACCGTGGGTATTGAGCCGCTGCTCGACCTCTGATGAGTGAGAAATCGCGAGCGCTGCGTATCCAGCTGCTGATCGGCTTCATGTGCGTAGCGCTCGTCGTCTATTTCTTTCTGCTCGGCCGGATCGCGTTGGCGTTCCTCAGTTCCGGTGAACCCGCCGCAGTCGGGCTCGGTGCCGCGCTGATGATCATGCCGCTGATCGGCATCTGGGTTCTGGTCAGCACGCTGCGGGCCGGGCTTGCACACCAGCGGCTGGGCCGGATCGTGAAGGACGAGGGCATGGAACTCGACGTGAGCGCACTGCCGCGAATGGCCTCAGGACGGATCGAGCGCGAGGCCGCCGACGAGCTCTTCGCCGCCGTGCGCGACGAGTTGGAGCAGGACCCGAACAACTGGCGGCGATGGTATCGGCTGGCCCGTGCCTACGACTACGCCGGCGATCGCGGCCGCGCGCGCGAAGCCATGAAGAAGGCTGTCGAGATGGAGGAGCAGGATTGAGCAGTCCATCGAACAAGACATTGCTGATCGTCCATCACACACCGTCGCCTCACTGCCAGGAGATGTTCGACGCCGTCGTATCCGGCGCCAACGACCCTGAGATCGAGGGCGTGGAGGTCGTGCGACGGCCGGCCCTGACCGTCTCGGCGACCGATGTACTCGAAGCGGACGGCTATCTGCTCGGCAGCCCCGCAAACCTCGGTTACATGAGCGGCGCTCTCAAGCACGCGTTCGACGTCATCTACTACCCGTGCCTAGACGCGACGCGTGGCCGACCCTTCGGTCTGTACCTGCACGGCAACGAGGGCACCGAGGGCGCCCAAAACGGGGTGACCGCGATCACGACCGGCCTGGGGTGGACGAAGGCCGCCGAATACGTTGTCGTCTCGGGCAAGCCGAGCAAGACCGATCTCGAATCGTGCTGGAACCTTGGCGCAACCGTCGCCGCTGGGCTGATGGGATAGCGTGGCTAACCCGTCACTGCGGCGAATGGGAGAAGAGCTGTGACCCAAGGACCTGGACGTCTGCTCGGCAAGTCGGCGGTGATCACCGGCGCGGCGATGGGGATCGGGCGGGCGACCGCCGAGGTCTTTGCCCGCGAGGGCGCACGTCTGATCGTGACTGACATTCAACGCGAACCGCTGCTTGGGCTAGCCGACGAATTGCGGCGTAGCGGTGTCGAAGTCGAGACGGTCGTCGGCGACGTCTCCGTCGAGGAGGACGCGCGGCGGATGATCGCGGCCGCAATCGATCGCTTCGGGAGGCTCGACGTGCTCGTTGCCAACGCCGGCATCATCCCGCTCGGCGACGCTACGGAGGTGACGGCCGCCGGCTGGGACGAAGTCATGGCGATCGACGGGCGCGGCATGTTCCTCACCTGCAAATTCGCGATCGAAGCGATGGTGTCGAACGGTGGAGGTGCCATCGTGTGCCTCTCCTCGATCTCGGGCCTGGCCGGCCAAAAACGTCAGGCGGCCTACGGACCGGCCAAGTTCGTCGCTACCGGCCTGACGAAGCACCTGGCGGTCGAGTGGGCCGACCGCGGCATCAGGGTGAACGCCGTTGCGCCGGGGACGATTCGAACAGAGCGGGTCAACCGACTTCCGGAGGAGCCGGGCGGCTCGGAATACCTCGCTGACATCGAGCGCATGCACCCGATGGGCCGACTCGGTGAACCGGCGGAGGTCGCTAGCGCCATCGCCTTTCTGGCCTCCGACGAAGCATCGTTCGTCACCGGTGCTGTGTTGCCCGTCGACGGGGGATTTCTGGCGCAATAGCGCCCACGTCATTGCGGCGGGCCTGGGCTGGACGAACGGCGCCGAATACCTTGTCGTATACGGCAACCCGAGCACAACCCTAGGTCAGCAGGAACCGGAGGCAAATCCGAGGCGACGACTCCTGCGACATCGCGGTTCTTCAACGCCGTCAGCGACATTCTGCGCAGACCGTCGATGCGGCCCGTCACCCGAACAATCAGCGCGATGCACGCCCTGGCGTATCGGGCCACCGCCGGGAGGGCCCAGAACGCGAAATATCCGACCATGCTGTTGACCGTCACCGGGCGAAAGTCCGGCAAACCATGAACCGTGCCGGTGATCTACATCAAGGACGGCGATCGATCGGTGATCGCCGCGGCCTATTCGGGCAGTGACACCGACCCAGCATGGTGGCTCAACCTGCGGGCCGATCCACGGGCCGAGGTGCAGGTCATGGGCTCAACCATGCAAGTCGAAGCTACCGAGGCGAGTTCGGACGACAGGCCGGAACTCTGGCGTCGGCTGGTTCAGATGTACCCGTATTTCGCAGACTACGAAAGGCGGACAACGCGGCAGATACCGGTCATCGTCCTGAACCCGGTCGGGCCTTGAAACAGTCCGGTGGCCGCCGGGGCGAACTACTATTGCCCCTCGACACGGACCGTTGGCGAAGCGCTCGCCGCAACACTTTTCGCACGAATCGGAGGAGGACGAGCGATGCCAGGGATAGCCGACCTTGCTTTGGGTGCAGCGCCGATCGCCGGCGGTGCCCTGCTGGGTGCCGCGGCGGGCAGCTTCAAGGGTCCTGACGTCCGCGGCATGATCGCCAAAGACATGGACTTGCTGGAACGTATTCCCGACGACCAGCCAGAACTCAAAGAACGTCTGAAGGCGAGCATCAACGAGCGCATCAACGATCTGGTCGAAGGAACGGAGCGTTCGCGGGCGATACGCGAAGCCGCAGCGTCCTACAGCGGAAACTGGCGCGACATCGTCGTGTTCATCTGCGCCGTCCTGTTCACGATCGTCTGGTGGAACGTCAGCCACAGCCGTTCCAACTGGCTCGTGATGTTCATCGCGATGATCATCTTGTCCGTGGTCGCGGCCATCTATGCGGGCCGGGGCATTGCGCGCGCCATCGGCAGCTACCTACACCGGAACGACGAAGAAGTTCAAAAATCGCCGTGATCAGTGCGTGCGGTCCAGCGGGTAGTACGTCAATTTCTCGACGCGCCAACCTGTTTGAGCCACGTTAGTTGTCGCTCTGTGGTGTGGGTTGGAAGGGGGTGTAGCACCACCATTGGGCGCGTTCGCCGGTGGGTCCGCGGTAGGGCGCGGCGTCGGGTGGGGGTCGGGTGGGTGGTCGGGCGAGTGATCCCGGGCTCAGGGTTCGGCCATCGCTGTCGGTGACGGTGATGTTGGGGGCGGGTCCGGTGATGGTGATGACGCCGCGGTGGTGGGCGCGGTGGTGGTAGGGGCACAGCAGGACGAGGTTGTCCAGGTCGGTGGGGCCGCCGTCTTCCCAGTGCTGGATGTGGTGGGCGTGCAGTCCGCGGGTGGCTCCGCAGCCGGGCACCGCACACGTGGGGTGGCGGTGTTCTAGGGCGCGGCGTAGCCGGCGGCCGATGGTGCGGGTGGCGCGTCCGGCACCGAGGGGTTGTCCGTCGCGGTGGAACCACACCTCACAGGTGGCGTCGCAGGTGAGGTATCGGCGGTCGGCGTCGGTGAGCAGCGGGCCGAGGTGCAGGTTGGCGATGCGGTCGTTGATGTCGAGGTGCACTACGACGGTGGTGTGCTGGCCGTGGGGGCGGCGGGTGGCGTCGGTGTCCCAGCCGGCTTCGACCAGGCTCATGAACGCCTCACCCTTGGTGGGAAACGGCGACGCTACCGCGGCGGGCAGGGTGTCGGTGTCGTGGTCGCGTTTCCATTGCGCGATCGCGGCATCCAGATGCGACTGCACGGCGGCGTCGAAGGTTGCGGCGTCCAGGTGTGACAGGGTGATTTTCCAGGTGGTGGTCTGCTCGTCGCTGTGGGTGGTGGTGATCGTGGGCCGCGGCGGCGGCTCGGGTGCGGGCTCGGGTGGGGTGTCGCGCCAGGGGTCGGGTTCAGATGTCAGGGGTGGTTCGGCCTTGAGGGCGGTGTTGAGTTGGCTGACGGTGGCGACCTCGGCCAACGTCACGTAGTGCCCATCAGAACCCTCACCGGCTTTCTCGGCGATGATGGCGACTTGATCCAGTGACAACCGGCCTTCGCGCAGGCCCGCCATGCACAGCGGAAACTGTCGGGCCCGGTGCGCGATCGCGGCGATCTTCCCGGCGTTTCTGGTCGAGGAGCCGGTCTTCCACGCCACCAAAGCCGAGAGCGAGCGACACCCGGTCATGCCGACCAGGTTGTCGTGGTCCATCTCGGCCACGATGTCCACGATGCGCGCGTCGATGGCGTTGCGCTGACCCATCAGCTCACCCAGCTCGCCGAACAACACCTCCAGCCGGTCCTTCGGGCGCACGACCGCCCCGTCGGAGGCGGCGATCGAGGACATGACCCCATCAAAACAGAGGGGTCCGACAAGTACGGCCGTCCAGAGACGAGGAAAAGCTCAGTAGTGGTAGGTGTCCGACGGCGCGGGGATGTGTGCCGGGTCGTCGACGTCGTCGAACTCCGATTCGTGAATGCCGTAGGACCGAGCGAGGTCGAGGATCTTGTTGGCCCGCGCGATACGCGGCAGATCGGAGCCGTTGCGGATCTCGCCGCCGTCACGTTCGAACTCGGTGAAAAACTCCTTGGCCCAACTGATCTCCTCTGCCGACGGTGACAGTCCCTCGTTCACAGTCGGGCATTGATCGGGTGTCAGGCAGATCTTGCCCGTCATCCCGAACTCGGCGGACACCGCCGTCGCCTCACTGAGTTTGAGCGCACTCGAACCGACCGTCGGCCCGTCGATCGCGCTCGGGAGATGCGCGGCCTTGGCCGCGATCGTGAACCGCGAACGCGCATACGCCAGCGTCGTCGGGTTGTCCCCGAAGCCGGTATCCCTTCGGAAGTCACCGATGCCGAACGCCAGCCGGAATGTGCCCTTGGTGGCCGCGATCTCGGTGATGCGCTCGAGACCGCGCGCCGTCTCCACCAGCGCCACGATCGGCACGTTCGGCAGCCGCTTGGCGGTTTCGGTCACGTGGTCGACGGACTCCACCATCGCGAGCATCACCCCGCCGGGCGACAACTTGCTCAACGCGTCGAGATCGTCGGCCCACCACGGCGTACCGAACCCGTTGACGCGGACCCAGTCACTGTTGCCCTCGCTGAGCCACCGGATCACGTTTTCCCGCGCGCTCAGCTTGTCCTTCGGGGCGACCGCATCCTCGATGTCGAGGACGACGATGTCGGCGCGCGACGCCGCCGCGGGTGCGAAGCGGTCGTACTGCGCGCCGTTGACCAACAGCCAACTGCGGGCCAGTACCGGATCGATGCGCGATCCGTCGCCGGAATCCGAGTGTTCTGCCGTCGCATGGTCCATGCGTTCATCGTGGCGCACCCGTCACCACCGGCGCTACGGGGGTCAGCCCAGGTGCGCGCCGAAGAACGACTTCATGGCGTCCCAGTGCCGTTTGGCCGCCGCCTGGTCATAGGGCCCGTTGTCCGGTACGGCGAAGCCGTGCGCGGCTGCGTACCACTCGATCGTGTGCTCGACGTCGGCGGCGGTGAGCGCCTTGTCCAGGGTTTCAGCTGCTTCCGGGGTGAAGGACGCGTCGTTCTCCGCGCCGCCGACGTAGACGGCCGCTGTCATCTGATCGGCGAGCAGGTGCGGGCTGCCGGGCTCGTCGGCCGCCAGACCGCCGCCGTGGAATGACATCGCCGCCGCGACACGCTCCGGCACACGACCCGCGACCATCAGCGACGTCCGCCCGCCCATGCAGTATCCGGTGGTGCCATACGCCTCGCCGGCGACCTCCGGCCGTGCGGACAGGTAGTCGAAGAAGGCCGCCGCGTCGGCGGCCATGATGTCCGGCGTCACCTTCGAGATCATCGAGAACAGGCGCTTGCGCTCGTTCTCGTCGCTGAACACCGACGCCATCTCGAACGGGGCCCAGTCGCCGTCGCGGTAGTACACATCGGGCACCAGGACGGCATAGCCGTAGGCGGCCAGCTGGTCGCCCATCTCGCGGAAGGTTTGGCGCGTCCCGCCGGCGTCGGGATACATGACGATTCCCGGCCACGGTCCGTCGCCCTCGGGAGTGTGCAGCGTCACCGGGCAGGTCCCGTCGGCGGTCGTGATGGAGTCGGTGATTGTCGGCATGCCTTCGGTTCTACTCCTGCCCTCTGGACGTAAGCTGACCGAGTGCCGGTCACTGGGTCTATAAGCACGCCGTATGAGGACCTCCTTCGCCTGGTTTTCGAGCGTGGGACAGCGAAATCGGACCGCACCGGCACCGGCACCCGCAGCCTGTTCGGTCACCAGATGCGCTACGACCTGACGGCCGGCTTCCCGCTGCTCACCACCAAGAAAGTGCACACGAAGTCGATCATCTACGAGCTGTTGTGGTTCCTGCGCGGCGACTCGAATGTGCGCTGGCTGCAGGAGCACGGCGTCACGATTTGGGACGAATGGGCTTCTCCGACAGGCGATCTGGGGCCCGTATACGGTGTGCAGTGGCGGTCGTGGCCGACCCCGTCTGGTGAGCACATCGACCAGATCAGCGCGGCGCTCGAGCTGCTCAGGTCGAATCCGGATTCGCGCCGCAACATCGTGTCGGCCTGGAACGTCGGTGAGATCCCGCAGATGGCCCTGCCTCCATGTCACGCGTTCTTCCAGTTCTACGTGGCCGACGGCCGGCTGAGCTGTCAGCTCTACCAGCGCAGCGCCGACCTTTTCCTCGGCGTTCCCTTCAACATCGCCAGCTACGCGCTGCTCACCCACATGATGGCCGCCCAGGCCGGGCTCGAGGTGGGGGAGTTCATCTGGACCGGCGGTGACTGCCATATCTACGACAATCACGTCGAGCAGGTCACCGAACAGCTGAGCCGCGAGGCGCGGCCTTATCCGGAACTTGTTCTCGCACCGCGTGATTCGATCTTCGACTACACCTACGACGACGTTGTGATCAAGAATTACGACCCGCACCCGGCGATCAAGGCGCCCGTGGCTGTATGACGGCCTGCTTGCAGGGCCGGAACGGACAGCCGTGACGACGGTGGGGCTGATCTGGGCCCAGTCGACTTCCGGTGTCATCGGTCGCCGGGGAGGTATTCCGTGGCGGCTGCCCGAGGACCAGGCCCGCTTCAAAGAGCTCACGATGGGACGCACCGTCGTGATGGGGAGACTGACCTGGGAGTCCCTGCCCGCTAAGGTGCGGCCGCTGCCGGGCCGCAGAAATGTCGTACTGACCCGGCAAGCTGACTACATGGCCGACGGTGCGCACGTGGTTCCCCTGCTTCAGGACGCTCTGACCGACGACATCACCTGGGTGATCGGCGGCGAACAGATCTACACGCTGGCGCTCCCGCTCGCGACGCGGTGCGAGGTCACCGAGGTGGAGATCGACCTGCCCCGCGACGACGGCGATGCGGTGGCGCCCACGCTGGACGAACAGTGGATAGGCACCGAAGGGGAGTGGCTCACCAGTTCCTCCGGTCTGCGCTATCGGTTCTTCAGCTACGTTCGCCCGTGAGCATGCTGACCTCGGCGCAGGCGCGCAGAATCGCCGTTGCGGCCCAGGGCTTCGCCGAACCGCGACCGAGTGGGGCGGTGACGCGCGCACACCTGCGTCGGCTGATCTCGCGGATCCAAGTGCTGCAACTGGATTCGGTGTCGGTGGCGGTGCGCGCGCACTACGCGCCGGTGTTCAGCAGGCTCGGCCCCTACGACCGCGACGTGCTGGATCGTGCGGCGTGGAGCCACAGCGCCCGCTCGCCACGCCTGCTCGTCGAATACTGGGCGCACGAGGCCGCTCTGATGGCGGTGGACGACTGGCCGCTGATGCGGTGGCGCATGCGCGAGTACACGCATGGCCGCTGGGGCAAGGAGATCGTCAAGAAGAACGGACGGCTGGCCGACGACATCGTCACCGCCATCGCCGAACTCGGACCGTCGACCGCCGGACAAATCGAAGCCCACCTCGGTGCCGACCAGCGCGGCCGAAAGGGCCCGTGGTGGGACCGCAGCGACACGAAGTGGGTGACGGAGGCGTTGTGGTCGGCCGGCGTCCTGACCACCGCCACCCGCATCGGGTTCGCCCGCCACTACGACCTCACCGAGCGGGTGTTGCCGCCGGAGGTCGTGGCCAGGGAGGTCGATGACGAGGAGGCGCTGCGAGAGCTGACGCGGCGGGCCGCGGGTGCGCTAGGCATCGGCACGGAAGCCGACATCCGCGACTACTTCCGGCTGTCGCCGAAACTGTCCAAGCCGGCGCTCGCCAAGCTCGTCGCCGACGGGGAACTGGAGCAGGTCGAGGTCGACGGTTGGGCGGCGCCGGCGTACCTGCGTGCGGGTCAGATCGTGCCCCGGCGCGACCGTGGCACGGCGCTGCTGTGCCCGTTCGACCCGTTGATCTTCTTCCGCCCGCGCGTGGAGCGGCTGTGGCAATTCCATTACCGCATCGAGATTTACACGCCCGCCCCCAAGCGCCAGTTCGGGTACTACGTGTGGCCGTTTCTGCTCGACGGCAGGCTCGTCGGCCGCGTCGACCTCAAGGCCGATCGTTCGCAGGGGACGCTCTACGTGGTCGGTGCATTCGCCGAAGTGGGGGAGCAGCCGGCACGATTGGCGGCGCCGTTGGCGGCGGAATTGCAGACCATGGCGGCGTGGCTGGGGTTGACCGACGTCACGGTGGGCAAGCGGGGTGACCTGGTGACGCCCCTGAAGCGAGCCCTCACCCGCTGAACCATTACCTCGCGAGTAATCGATTCGACGCCCAATCATCGCCAGTATGAGGGCATGTCCAGACCACCGATTCTGCTCCTACACGGCATGTTCAGCACCCCGAAGCTGCTGTCGGGCTGGGTGAGCCTGCTCGAGTCGGCCGGCTACCGAGTCCACGCACCTGCGTATCCCGGCCACGATCCGGTCGACATGGCGGTCCTGTCGCGGGTTACGTTGTCCGACTACATCGCTGCCGCGCTCGCGGCCTACGACGAGTTGGACGAAGCGCCGATCGTGATCGGGCACAGCATCGGGGGTCTGGTCGCCCAGCATGTGGCGGCGGCTCGTGAGCCAAGGGCGGTGGTGCTGCTGGCGCCGGTGCCGCCCGGTGTGTTGTGGCCGCAGTTGCGCTCGTTGCCCCACCTGTTTCCGATCATGCCGAGTCTCCTCAAGGGCCGACCGGTGAAGCCGTCGGTGGAAACGTTTCGCGCGGTCCCGCTATTCGGGCTGCCCGGGGCGGAGCAGCAGGAGGTCATCGCCGGGTTTGTTCCCGATTCCGCACATGTGTTCCGCTCGATGAGCCTGGGCAGCCGCGACACCCGCGTCGATCCGCGCGCTGTGCACTGCCCGGTGTTGTGCGTCAGCGGCGGTGCCGATCGCAACGTCGCCACGTGGATTTCACGTCGCATCGCGCGCAGGTATTCGGCCCAGCATCACCACCACCCGGACCTGCCTCACTGGATCGTCGCGGACTCGGCGCTACCTCAGGTCGCGCCCCCGGTGTTGGCATGGCTCGACGCGCGAGTCACCGAATCCGTCAGTTGAACGGAATGTCGTTGTCGGATTTGGAGTCTTGATACCGCTGCGACAGTCCGGCGTAGACATCGCGGATGCACCGGTCCTGCTCGAGCAGCCGGCTGCGCAGCGGTTCGGGTTCGGCGTCGACGAGGTCGCGGATCGATCGGCCGGTCCAGAACGCGTTGGTGTGCCGGTAGTTGCCGTCCTCGACGCCGAACACCTCTTGGAGGATTCTCAGGTCGTGGGGGATGCCGAATGCGTCGCGCGAATCCTGATACGTGAAGAAGTAGTAGAAATTGTCGAACCCGGCCCATGTGATGGCCGACAGGCACAGGGGGCAGGGTTCGTGGGTGGATAAGAACACCAGGTCGCGCGTGGCCGGCCGGTCTGGCAGTTCGTAGAACCGGTTGAGGGTGCTGATCTCGCCGTGCAGCAGCGGGTTGTCGGTCTCGCTGTTCGTGCCGCACAGCACCAGCGACATATCGGATTTGCGGAGCAGCGCGGCGCCGAACACCTTGTTGCCCGCCGCGACGCCACGCTCGGTCATCGGCAGGATGTCGCGCTCCATCACATCGAGCAGACGCGATGCCACGGTCGGTCCTCCCACGGCGTCACCCTAGCGCCGATGGCGGCGCCAGAAGGTCAGACGCAGTCCGCGCACACCAGTCTGTCGCCAGACTGCAGCGCGAGCCGGTTGCGGTGCTGCACCAGGAAGCAACTGGAGCAGGTGAATTCGTTGGCCTGCTTCGGGATCACCCGAACGGTGAGCTCTTCACCCGACAGGTCGATGTCGGGCAGGTCGATCGCGTCGACGGCATCGCCGTCGTCGACATCGAGTACCGCCACGTCGACCTTGTCTCGCCGGCGCGCGGCGATCTCCTCCAGAGACTGGTCGCCTTCGTCCGTGTTCTGGGTACGGGGCGCGTCGTAATCAGTGGGCATCGGCCACTCTCCCTCCAAGTCCGGTGCTGCGTTAAACGCCGACCGAGGACCGCATAATTCCCTTCCGATCCGCAGCCCAAACCCGCACGTCAGTCCCAACCGTGACGAGGCGCTCGCGCTAGGGTGAGCCGTGGCCGAGATCGCGCCGTTGCGTGTACAGCTGATCGCCAGGACGGAGTTCGCGGCGCCGCCTGATGTGCCGTGGAGTACCGACGCCGAGGGCGGGCCCGCGCTGGTGGAGTTCGCCGGACGTGCGTGCTATCAGAGCTGGTCAAAGCCCAATCCGCGGACCGCGACCAATGCCGCCTATCTGCGGCACATCATCGATGTCGGCCACTTCTCGGTGCTCGAACACGCGTCGGTGTCCTTCTACATCACCGGGGTCTCGCGGTCGTGCACCCACGAGTTGATTCGGCACCGCCATTTCTCCTATTCGCAACTGTCGCAGCGCTATGTCCCCGAGCACGAGGCCCAGGTCGTCCTGCCACCCGGTATCGAGAACGATCCCGAACTCGAAGAGATCCTCACCGCCGCCGCCGACGCCAGTCGCGCGACGTACACCGAACTGCTGGGCAGGCTGGAGGCTCGGTTCGCGGACGAGCCCAACGCCGTCCTTCGACGTAAGCAGGCCCGACAGGCTGCCCGGGCGGTGCTGCCCAACGCCACCGAGACCCGCATCGTCGTCACCGGCAATTATCGCGCGTGGCGGCATTTCATCGCGATGCGCGCCAGCGAGCACGCCGATATCGAGATTCGCCGGCTGGCCATCGAGTGTCTGCGCCAACTTATCGAGGTCGCACCGCAGGCGTTCTCGGACTTCGAGATCTATGCGCTGGCTGACGGCACGGAGGTGGCAACCAGCCCGCTAGCCACAGAGGCGTGATCCCGAGCGAGTAATCTCACTGTTCGTGAGTACCGGCGGATTCGACGTGACAGCCCAGTTGGGCACCGTGCTGACCGCGATGGCTACCCCGTTCAAGCCTGACGGCACCCTGGACACCGACACCGCGGTCCGGCTGGCGACCCGCCTGGTCGACGCGGGCTGCGATGGCCTGGTGCTGTCCGGCACCACCGGTGAGTCGCCGACGACGACCGACGGCGAGAAACTGACGTTGCTGCGGGCGGTACTCGAGGCGGTCGGGGACCGTGCCCGTATCATCGCCGGCGCCGGAACGTACGACACCGAGCACAGCATTGAGCTCGCCAGGGCCTGCCACGGCGAGGGTGCACACGGCCTGCTGGTGGTGACGCCGTATTACTCGCGTCCGCCACAGGCCGGGCTGGTCGCGCATTTCACCGCGGTCGCCGACGCCACGCCTCTGCCGATGGTGCTGTACGACATTCCGCCGCGCTCGGCCATCCCGATCGAATGGGACACCATCCGGACGCTGGCCACCCATCCCAACATCGTGGCGATCAAGGATGCCAAGGGAGATCTGCACGGCGGCGGGCAGATCATCGCCGAGACGGGGCTGGCCTACTACTCCGGCGACGACGCGCTGAACCTGCCGTGGCTGGTGATGGGCGCTGTCGGGTTCATCAGTGTGTGGGGCCACGTCGCCGCGAGTCAGCTGCGGGACATGTTGTCGGCGTTCAACTCCGGCGATGTCGCGACGGCACGCAAGATCAACGTCACGCTGGGACCGCTGGCCGCCGCACAGGCACGTCTGGGCGGTGTGACGCTGGCCAAGGAGGGGCTGAGGCTGCAGGGTTTCGAGGCGGGTAACCCGCGGCTGCCGCAGATACCGGCGACACCGAACCAGATCGACGAACTAGCCGCAGATATGCGGGCCGCCACGGTGCTGCGCTAGTGAACGGAGAACTCGCACCGCCGGGGCCACTGGCCCCCGGGGGACTTCGGGTCACCGCGCTGGGCGGCATCAGCGAAATCGGCCGCAACATGACGGTTTTCGAGCATCTGGGCCGGCTCCTGATCGTCGACTGCGGTGTCCTGTTCCCGACGCACGATGAGCCCGGGGTCGATCTGATCCTGCCCGACCTTCGCCTGATCCAGGATCGTCTGGACGACGTCGAGGCACTGGTGCTCACCCACGCGCACGAGGACCACATCGGTGCCGTCCCGTTCCTGCTCAAGCTGCGTCCCGACATTCCGGTGGTCGGATCGAAGTTCACGCTGGCGCTGGTGAACGAGAAATGCCGCGAACACCGCATCAAGCCGGTGTTCGAGGAGGTGGACGAGGGTCAGAGCTCGAGGCACGGCGTGTTCGAATGCGAGTACTTCGCCGTCAACCACTCCATCCCGGGCTGTCTGGCCATCGCGATCCACACCGGTGCGGGCACCGTGCTGCATACCGGCGACATCAAGCTCGACCAGTCGCCGCCCGACGGCAAGCCGACCGATCTGCCGGGCATGTCACGACTCGGTGATTCCGGAGTGGACCTGTTCCTGTGCGACTCGACGAACGCCGAGATCCCCGGAGTGGGGCCCTCGGAGAGCGAGATCGGCCCGAACATTCACCGGCTGATGCGTGGGGCACAGGGGCGCGTCATCGTGGCCTGCTTCGCATCGAATGTCGGTCGCGTGCAACAGATCATCGATGCGGCAGTGGCGCTGGGCCGCAAGGTGTCGTTCGTGGGCCGGTCGATGGTCCGCAACATGGGGATCGCCAAGGAGCTGGGCTACCTCACGCTCGCCAACGATGACGACATCATCGACATCGGCGCCGCGGAGATGATGGCTCCCGAACGCGTGGTGCTCGTGACCACGGGCACGCAGGGCGAAACGATGGCCGCGCTGTCGCGGATGTCGCGCGGTGAGCATCGCAGCATCACGCTGACGGCCGGCGATCTCATCATCATGTCGTCATCGCAGATACCGGGCAATGAGGAAGCGATCTTCGGCGTCCTGGATGCCCTGGCCAAGATCGGTGCCCGCGTGGTGACGAATGCCCATGTGCGCGTGCATGTCACCGGCCACGCCTACGCCGGGGAACTGCTCTTCCTCTACAACGGCGTCCGGCCGCGCAATGTGATGCCAGTGCACGGAACCTGGCGGATGCTTCGGGCCAACGCGGCGCTGGCGACACGCACCGGGGTGCCCGAGGAAAACATCGTGCTGGCCGAGAACGGTGTCAGCGTCGATCTGGTGGCGGGCCGGGCATCGGTCTCCGGTGCGGTGTCGACGGGCAAGATGTTCGTCGACGGACTCGTCCTCGGGGATGTCGGCGAGACGGTTATCGGTGAACGGCTCACGCTGTCTTCGGGTTTCATCGGAATCACCGTCGTGCTGCGAAGCGGCACCGGTAAGCTGGCGTCGGCGCCGCAACTGCACTCGCGCGGTTTCTCGGAGGACCCGAAGTCGCTGGAACCCGCGACGCGGAAGGTCGAGGAAGCGCTGGAAGCCCTTGCCGCCGAACGGGTGACCGATATCAACCGCATCGCCCAGGCGGTACGGCGGGCGGTCGGCAAGTGGGTCGGCGAGTCCTATCGCCGCCAGCCGATGATCGTACCGACGGTCATCGAGATCTAGCGGCGGTCAGGTCTTCTCGGCGTACGCCGTCCACTCCAGTTGCGACGCCGTGAGCTTGCGGCCCGACGGTTCGACGTAGTGACGTAAAAAGTAGTCCGGCCCCGCCTGTTCGATCAGCCGCCATCCGTACTGCGCGACGAACGCCGCGATGTCGTCTGTTTCCAATCCGAACTTCCACAGCTGCTGCTTCTCGCGGAACCGGCGATACGCCGACCGGGCGCCGTACAGGTTCCTGCCGTCGATGAAATCCTGTCGCACGTAGGTGAACACCAGCCGGCTCGACGGCGCGGCGCTCCGCAGGTACTCGAACGTGGCATGCACCGCATCTGCGGTCAGGTACTGCGTCACGCCCTCCCACACGAAGAAGGCTCGATCGCCGCTGCGGTGTCCCGCCCTGGTCAGTTCGGCGGCCAGATCGTCACGCTCAAAATCCACCGGCACCAACCGAACCGACGCAGGCGCCTCACCCAACACCCGGCGGACAGCAGCCTTCTTGCGTTCGATGTTCACCGGCAGGTCGACTTCGTACACCGGGACATCGGATCGCCGGGCGAGGCGATACGGCCTGGTGTCCATGCCGGCGCCCAGGATGACCACCGCATCGATATCGGGCAGCGCGTCGTCGAGCGTCTCGTCGATGAATCGCTTGCGACACGCCAGATTGGCCCACAACCCCTGGCCCGCTCGCTCCGTGGCGCCGATCATCAGCCGCCGCAGCGTAGCGAGCCGGGTCGCTTTCACGAGACCGCGCAGACCGGCGGGCAGGAACGCAAGAGCCAAGTCGTCGTCGACGAGCCGGCGTTCTGGTGCCTCGTACTGTTCGACGGCGGCCAGCACCATGGGGCCGAAAGCCGTTTGCGCGGGCCCGTTGTCGGCCATCAGCGCTTGTTGACCGATCCGGCATCCACGGGCAGCGCCACGCCGGTGATGTAGCGAGCTTCGTCGGAAACCAGCCACGCGACGGCGTTGGCGATGTCCTCCGGCTGCAGAACCTGAACGGGCAGCGCGTTACCCATATCCTGTGGGCTCTTCTCCGCGATGCTCCCCAGCCACTGCCGGGTGGCCTCGTTGTTGATCATCGGGGTGTCGACACCGGCCGGATGTACCGAATTGACCCGAATGCTGTGCGGGGCAAGCAGATTGGCGTAGAGCCGCATCAACCCGACGATGCCGTGTTTGGCCGCGACGTATCCGATGGCGCCGGGGTCGTCGCTGCCCATCCCGACGAGACCCACGACCGAACTGGTCAGCACGATCGACCCGCCGTCGCCCTGCTCTTTCAGCGTGGGTATCGCCACCTCCACGGTGTGATGGACGCCCGTGAGATTGACGTCGATCACGTCACGCCAGGCGTCCTCGGCTGATTGCATCGGTGCGATACCGGCGTTGGCGATGACGATGTCCAGCCGGCCGAATTCGTCGACGCCGGTCTGCAGCGCGCTCTTCAGCGCGTTTTGGTCGCGAACATCGGCCCGCTGCGCCACGATTCGCGCGCCGGTGTCCTCGACGAGCTTGACCGTGAGCGCCAGATCGTCGGGAGTGGCCAGGGAATAGGGCACCGACGCGATCTGGGCGCAGATGTCGACGGCGATGATGCTCGCGCCGTCGGCGGCCAGCCTGACCGCCTCGGCGCGGCCCTGACCCCGGGCGGCACCGGTGATGAACGCGACCTTGCCGTCGAGGGCGCGCATTACGGACGCAGTGCACCCTTCGAGGGATCGCCGCCGACGACCGGCTGCAGCATCTTGATGTCAGGTGCGCCGTCGAGGAGCTCGCCGACGGTGCCGAACAGCGTCGCGACGGCCGGCGCCTGGCTGTGGGCCGTCAACGCATCGGCGTCGGCCCACTGCTCGACGAAGACGAAGGTGCCGTCAGCCTCGTGCAGTGCGTAGAGGTCACAGCCGGGTTCGGAATGCACCGCCTCGATGGCCTGCTTGCATGCTTCCCGGACGGCGTCCACCGACTCGGGTTTTGCCTTCATGGTTGCGACGACGACGATGGGCATGGGCGGTGAACTCCTCGGTGAGTGCTGGCCAGATGTGAGATCACCCTACGCAGCGAACCTAACTAAATCGCGCCTACCCGGTGCTCAGGCCAGGTCGACCCACGTGCGGGTGCCTGAGCAGGTGATATGCGATGTTGATCCAGGTCAGCGATTGATACCGTTCTGTGACCCGTGTGGCAGATGGTGATTGTGGGGCTATTGCGACTAGTCTTACAGGCATGCCCAGTAAGACCGCCGCGCGTTCCGGCAGCCGCTCTAGCAGGTCAAAGTCCGGCGCGCGGACCACCCAGAAGCGCAAGCCGGCGCCGCGGCGGGGCCCGTCACCGGTGTCGTCGGCCGGCGCCACCGTGGGACGTGGGGTGCGTGCGGGCTGGCTGATGCTGGCCAAGGGCGCCGGGTCGACGGCGCGGTCCGTCGGCCGGGCCCGCGAGCTCGAGCCCGGTCACCGTCGCGACGGCATCGCGCTGGCCCTGCTCGGCATCGCCGTGGTGATCGCCGCGAGCTCATGGTTCGACGCGGCCCGTCCCGTCGGCGCGTGGATCGACACCTTCCTGCGGGTGCTCATCGGCTCCTCGGTCGCATTGGTGCCGATCGCACTCGCCGCGGCCGCCGTCGTGCTGATGCGCACCGAGCCCAACCCCGACTCCCGGCCGCGCCTGATACTCGGCACGGCGATGATCGTGCTGCCCGTCCTGGGGCTGTGGCATCTGTGGGCGGGATCCCCTGCCGAACCCGTCGCGCGACAGCACGCCGCCGGCTTCATCGGGTTCGCCATCGGCGGCCCGTTGTCCGACGGGCTGACCGTGTGGATCGCCATGCCGCTGCTGGTGATCGGTGCACTCTTCGGTCTGCTGTTGGTGACCGGCACAACGATTCGCGAAGTGCCCGAAGCGGTTCGGAGCATGCTGTCGACGCGTTCGTTCCGCGGTGAGTACTACGACGATGACGAGTACTACGACGAAGAAAACCCTGCTGTCGCCGCCGGCTCCGACGATTTCTCCGACGGGTACTACGACGACCCCGCCGGTTACGGCGACGACGAGGCGACGGCCTGGCCTTCCGGAGCCGGGGGGCCGGCGACTTTCAACGGCGGCACGCCGATGGAGAACTACCCGATCGAGGACGAGACACCGACCATTCCCGAGCCCGCCGCCAGGGCGCGCAAGAAGAAGACGGCCAAGCCCAAGATCGTCGACCGGGTCGTCGAGGGGCCGTACACGCTGCCGTCGCTCGACCTGCTGATCGCGGGCGATCCCCCGAAACGGCGCAGCGCGGGCAACGACCGGATGATCGAGGCGATCACCGAGGTGCTCGAGCAATTCAAGGTGAACGCCACGGTGACCGGCTGCACACGCGGGCCGACCGTCACCCGCTACGAGGTCGAGCTGGGCCCCGGCGTCAAGGTCGAGAAGATCACCGCGCTACAACGCAATATCGCCTACGCCGTTGCGACCGAGAGCGTCCGCATGCTCGCGCCGATCCCGGGCAAGTCCGCCGTGGGCATCGAGGTGCCCAACACCGACCGAGAGATGGTCCGGCTGGCAGACGTTTTGACCGACCCGGGTACCCGTGCCGACCACCACCCCTTGGTGATCGGCCTCGGAAAGGACATCGAGGGCGAGTACATCTCGGCCAACCTCGCCAAGATGCCGCACCTGCTGGTGGCCGGATCGACCGGCTCGGGCAAGTCGAGCTTCGTCAACTCGATGCTCGTGTCGCTGCTGGCGCGCGCGACTCCCGAGGAAGTCAGGATGATCCTGATCGACCCGAAGATGGTGGAACTGACGCCCTACGAAGGTATTCCGCATCTGATCACCCCCATCATCACGCAGCCGAAGAAGGCGGCCGCGGCGCTGGCATGGCTGGTCGAGGAGATGGAGCAGCGCTACCAGGACATGCAGGCGTCGCGTGTGCGCCACATCGACGACTTCAACAAGAAGGTTCGGTCGGGGGAGATCACCGCGCCGCTGGGCAGCCAGCGTGAGTACAAGCCGTACCCCTACATTCTCGCGATCGTCGACGAGCTCGCCGACCTGATGATGACCGCACCACGTGACGTCGAGGACGCCATCGTGCGCATCACGCAGAAGGCCCGCGCCGCGGGCATCCACTTGGTGCTCGCCACTCAGCGGCCGTCGGTGGACGTCGTCACCGGGCTCATCAAGACCAACGTTCCGTCGCGACTGGCGTTCGCGACGTCGTCGCTGACCGACAGCCGCGTGATCCTCGACCAGCAGGGCGCCGAGAAGCTCATCGGTATGGGTGACGGGCTGTTCCTGCCGATGGGCGCGAACAAGCCGATCCGTCTGCAGGGCGCGTTCATCACCGACGAGGAGATCCACGCCGTCGTCGAAGCCACAAAGTCCCAGGCCGAGCCGGAATACACCGAGGGCGTCACCGCCGCCAAGACCACCAGCGAGCGCACCGACGTCGACCCCGACATCGGCGATGACATGGACGTGTTCCTGCAGGCGGTCGAGCTGGTCGTGTCCAGTCAGTTCGGTTCGACGTCGATGCTGCAGCGCAAGCTGCGCGTGGGCTTCGCCAAGGCGGGCCGGCTGATGGACCTGATGGAGACCCGCAACATCGTCGGCCCCAGCGAGGGATCCAAGGCGCGCGAGGTGTTGGTCAAGCCCGACGAGTTGGCGGGCACGCTCATGTTGATCCGCGGCGGCTCGGGCGACTCGGCGGGCGACGACGACGAGGGGTGAGCGATTTCGGCGCGCAAACCGTCGCTGAAGCGATCGTCAGCGCGCCCAATTCGCTACAGGGTGAGCAGCATTCGGGTGTTGCCGAGGATGTTCGGCTTGACGTAGGACAGGTCGAGGAACTCGGCCACGCCGGTGTCATACGAGCGGCACATCTCCTCGAAGACCTCAGCCGTGACCGGGGTGCCGTCGATCTCCTGGAAGCCGTGTCGGCTGAAGAATGCGACTTCGAAGGTCAGGACGAAGATGCGCTCCAGATGCAGATCTCTGGCCACGTCCAGCAGCCGGTCGACGATCGCGTGCCCGACCCCTTGACCCCTGACCTTCGGGTGCACTGCGACCGTGCGCACTTCGCCGAGGTCCGACCACAGCACGTGCAGGGCGCCACACCCGATCAGTTCGCCGTCGAGCTCGGCGACCCAGAACTCCTGGACAGCCTCGTAAAGCGTCACCAGATTCTTCTCCAGCAGGATCTTGCCGGAGTAGATGTCGACCAGAGCCTTGATCGCAGGCACATCCGATGTTCTGGCCCGCCGGATGGCGACCTGTGCGGGATCTGCGCTCACACGTGGAGGGTATCCGTCACAGCAACGGATATTCTGTTGCGGTGCCAGGCGAACCCACGACTGATCCCGTGGTGCCACGTGCCCGCGTCGCGAACATCGCCAATGTGCTCACCGGTATCCGGCTGGCGTTGGTCCCGGTGTTCCTGGTTGTCCTGTTCGTCGCTGACGGCCACGAAACGTTCTGGCGGATAGCCGCATTCATCGTGTTCACGGTTGCGGTGATCACGGATCGGTTCGACGGTGCACTGGCCCGCAGCTATGGGATGGTCACCGAATTCGGCACTTTGATCGACCCGATCGCCGACAAAGCTCTCATCGGTGCGGCTTTGATCGGCCTTTCGATCCTCGGCGAGATGCCGTGGTGGGTGACCATCGTGATCATGACGCGCGAGATCGGCATCACAGTTCTGCGCTTCGCGGTGCTGCGGCATGGTGTCATTCCGGCCAGTCGCGGCGGAAAGCTGAAAACCCTCGTCCAGGGCGTGGCGATCGGTCTGTTCGTGCTGCCCCTGTCGGGTCCCTGGCTCACCGGGGCCTGGGTGGTGATGGGGGCGGCCGTCATCCTGACGGTGATCACCGGCATCGACTACGTCGTCTCGGCCATTCGCGATTCGCGCGCACGCCCCGCCGCGCACTGAGTTCAGTCCGTTGTACAGCGGTTTCGCCTCGAACGGCGGCTATTTGCGCCATCCGGGAACCACCCGCATGCCCGCGGCGTTGCCCTAATACAAAGATCCAATGTCGCCGCCGGGGCGGCTCCGGCGACCCAGAGACGGACCTCTCGAAAGGGGAGCACGTATGACGGCATTGCTGCGCGAGGTGATCGGCGACGTGCTGCGCCGCGCCCGCACCGAGCAGGGCCGCACCCTGCGCGAGGTGTCCGACTCCGCCCGGGTCAGCCTGGGTTACCTCTCCGAGGTCGAGCGTGGCCGCAAGGAGGCGTCGAGCGAGTTGCTCAGCGCCATCTGCAGTGCGCTGGACGTGCCGCTGTCGCGGGTGCTGTCCGACGCGGGCGACGAGATGGGTCGCCAGGAACTCGCGGCGTTCGAGCGCGAATCGATCGGTTCGGCCAACATCGACGCCGCGACCAAGGTCGTCATTCCGCAGGTCGTGTCAATGGCGGTCGCCTGAAAAGGCTCAAGCCGGTGTAGGTGCGACAACAGTCACCGACCCGATAGATTGGGCAGCACGGTAAGCCGGCGGCCCAGGGCCGAGACAACGACAGACACGAAGGCGGAATGAACCGATGGCCAATCCGTTCACCAAGGCGTGGAAGTACCTGATGGCGCTCTTCAGCTCCAAGGTCGATGAGTACGCCGATCCGAAGGTGCAGATCCAGCAGGCCATCGAGGAGGCCCAGCGCCAGCACCAGGCGCTGACCCAGCAGGCCGCCCAGGTCATCGGTAATCAGCGTCAGCTGGAGATGCGGCTCAACCGCCAGCTCGCTGATATCGAGAAGCTTCAAGTCAACGTCCGCCAGGCCCTGACGCTGGCCGACCAGGCGACCGCGGCCGGGGATGCCGCGAAAGCCACCGAGTACACCAATGCCGCCGAGGCGTTCGCCGCGCAGCTGGTGACCTCGGAGCAGAGCGTCGAGGACCTCAAGTCTCTGCACGATCAGGCGCTGCAGGCCGCCGGGCAGGCCAAGAAGGCGGTCGAGCAGAACGCGATGATGCTGCAGCAGAAGATCGCCGAGCGCACCAAGCTGCTCAGCCAACTCGAGCAGGCCAAGATGCAGGAACAGGTCAGTGCATCGCTGCGGTCGATGAGCGAGCTGGCCGCGCCCGGCAGCACGCCGAGCCTCGACGAGGTCCGCGACAAGATCGAACGGCGCTACGCCAACGCGATCGGGTCCGCGGAGCTGGCCCAGAACTCCGTGCAGGGCCGGATGATGGAGGTGCAGTCGGCCAGCGTGCAGATGGCCGGCCACTCGCGGCTCGAGCAGATCCGCGCGTCCATGCGGGGTGAGCAGTTGCCGGCGGGCGGTAACGCCGCAGCCGCGCCTGCCGCGCCTGCCGCCAACCCGCAGGCGGCACCGGAAAACCCACTGTCGCAGTAACGTCCGTGAGGAACAGGTGTGAATTCGCGAGCCAGTAGACCGGAGGCTTGGCGCTCGGTGGTGCAACGCGGTGTGGACACCGCCGCGGAGTGGTCCGATGTGCTGGCCGAAAAGCTCAACGCCGCAGCGGATCCGCGCGCCAAACTGTTGCGCAAGCGACGCTGGGCCCTGCGGCTCGGCGTGTTCTTCACGGTGTCGTCGCTGTTCTGGATCGGTGTCACCGGACTGCTGTCGGCGTGGGAGACCCCGTTCTGGGCACTGTTCATCCCGGCTCCCATCGCTGTCGGCGCCGCATTCCTGGCGACGCTGTCCTTCCTCCGCTACCGCTGGCTGCGCGGTGAACCGTTGCCGCCGCAGCGTTCCCGTACCGCTCGACGGCTGCCGGCGTGGGGTTCGGCCGCCCGTCAGCCGATGGCCGCGCTGGCGGCCTCAGAGCGCGGTCTGTTCTCGCTTCTCGGGGTGATGGAGCGCGGTCGACTGCTGCCCGCCGACGAGCTTCGTGAGCTGACGGTCGCGGCCAACCAGACCGCCGCCACGATGACCGCGACCGCGAACGAGGTGGTGTCGATGGAGCGCACAATGAGTTCCGCGCCGCAGTCGCGCGCGCATTTGGCGCCGACGATTCAGGCCTTCACCGCTCAGCTGCAGCAGGGTAGCCGTCAGTACGACGAAATGGTAACCGCGGCAGCGCAATTGGTGTCAGCGGCCAACACCGGGTCGATGTCGAGCTCACCGATGACCCAACAGCGCTACCGCAACGAGCTGTCGAATGCGACCGATCGGCTGCTCGGATGGGCACAGGCCTTCGACGAACTCGGCCACCTGCGCCGGGCTTAGACGTCGTGCGAGCTCGCCGGTCCTGAGCGCGGCCCGTAGCGCTCGATATACGCCTCGTGGACGTGGGCGTTCTTCTGGCGGGAGAGTGCGTCGACGAGGTTCGGGTCCAGACCGTGCTTTCGCAGCATGTGTCGTCGCCAGACCTTGTTGAGCGCGTGTGAGAAGAACACGAATGGGATCAGGATCGGCAGCGTCATCGACAGATGCACGTCCAATGTCGTCGGGATGAACCAGAACGGGATCAGGATGACGAACGCGGGAATGAATACGCGAACCATCATGCGGACCGTGGCGCCCTTGCCCGCCAGGTCGTTGCGCACCCAGTCGTGCATGGACGCCGGCAGCGCTCTGCCGTAGCAGTAGCCAATGTATTCGACGAAGTTCGGCCGTGTACGCGCGGATTCGGTGCTCATATCGAGCCCGAATGATAGCAATGCGGCAGGCTACATGGTCGCACGCAGAGACGGGAACACCGTTGCGGCGACTCCCCGGACGGTTCCCTTCAGGAAGTCCAGCGTGTCGAAATAGTCTCGCCACAGGGTGATCCGCCCCGCATGCACCTCGAAGACCCCGCACACCCAGAACTGGATGCGCAGCGGTCCGAACACCAACGCGTCGGTGCGCTCGGTCAGCACCGCATTGCCCTCGGCGGCGATCCGGTGGATCTTCACCTCGAAGCCCATGCGGCCCTCGCCTCGTCTCATCATGCCGACGATGCGTTCGCGGCCCCTGATCGTCGGAAATCCGACGTTCTGCCATTCGATGGTGTCCGCCAGCGAGCGGTCGACGGTGTCGAAGTCCTCGTCCTGAAGTGCGTAGAGGAACGTCTCGACGATACGGACGTTGTCGAGGTCGGGTCTTACTCCGGATGCCTGGTCGGTCATGTCCTCAGACTATGGGGCAGCGCTGTGGCATGGTAGGCCCAATGCGCGTCGCGGTCGTTGCCGGACCCGATCCCGGGCACGCCTTTCCGGCCATTGCGCTGTGCCTTCGCTTCCTGGCCAACGGGGATTCGCCGACACTGTTGAGCGGCACGCAGCGGCTGGCCGTGGCTGCAGCGGCAGGCGTCGACGCGGTGGAACTCGTGGGTCTGGACGCGACCGAAACCGACGATGACGCCGACGCGGGCGCCAAGATCAACCAGCGGGCGGCTCGGATGGCGGTGCTCAACGGACCGCAGCTGACAAAGTTGGCACCGGACCTGGTGGTGTCCGATGTCATCACCGTCGCCGGCGCGTTCGCCGCCGACCTCCTGGGCCTGCCCTGGGTCGAACTGAACCCCCAGCCGCTGTATCGACCCTCGAAGGGTCTTCCGCCGATCGGCAGCGGGCTGGCGCCCGGCGTCGGCATCCGCGGCAAGGTCCGTGACACGGTGTTACGGGCGATGTCCGCCCGTTCATGGCGCGAGGGACTGCGGCAGCGGCAGGCGGCGCGGGCCGAAATCGGTTTGCCTGCAGTCGACCCGGGTCCACGGCGACGGCTGATTGCCACGCTGCCCGCCCTGGAGGTGCCGCGCCCCGACTGGCCGTCCGAGGCGGTGATCGTCGGGCCCCTGCACTTCGAGCCCACGTCGTCGGAACTGCCGATTCCGCCCGGCTCCGGCCCGGTGGTGGTCGTCGCACCGTCGACGGCGACGACCGGTGCCCGCGGCCTGGCCGAACTTGCCCTGGACACCCTGATCCCCGGCGAGGCGCTGCCGGAGGGGTCCCGGGTCGTGGTGTCGCGGCTGGGCGGCCCCGATGCGCCGGTGCCGCCGTGGGCCGCGGTCGGGCTGGGCCGCCAGGACGTACTGCTGTCGAGCGCCGACGTGGTGATCTGCGGTGGCGGGCACGGCATCGTGTCCAAGTCACTGCTCGCGGGCGTACCGCTCGTGGCGGTGCCCGGCGGTGGCGATCAATGGGAGATCGCCAATCGCGTTGTGCGCCAAGGTAGTGGGGTGCTGGTTCGCCCATTGACAGCCGAGGGATTGGCGGCCGCGGTGCGTGAGGTGCTGTCGTCGCCGGCGTATCGGGCGGCCGCGCGAGACGCCGGCGCGACCCTGGCCGACGTCGACGATCCGGTACGGGTGTGCCACGAAGCGGTCGGGCCGACCGCGTAGGTTGGGCGACGTGCGGTTGACGGAATTCAACGAACTCGTCGAGGGACAATTCGGTTCGGTACGCGGCGCGTCGTTGCTCGTTGACCACGTTTTGACTGGTCTCGGCGGGCGCACCCCCGCGCAGGCCATCGAGGATGGCGTCGACCCGCGCGATGTCTGGCGCGCGCTGTGCGCGGATTTCGACGTCCCGCGCGACCAGTGGTGACCCTCAGGCCCGTCTGGCGGCGTTGACCAGGTCGAGTGTCACCTGTGTCGCGACGGCCAGTGCGTCGGCGTCAGCGTCGCTCAGCGACCCGCACACCCAGTCCCAGTGCGCCGACACCGTGTCTCCGGGAGCCGGCGCCGGGCCCAAGGATTCGCCGTTCTTGCTCCAGCGCACCGATTCGACGCGCGGATCTGCCAGCGCCAGCTCGCCGGTATCGAACGACAAGGGCCGACAGACTATCTCGGCCGCCTCGCCGGCGACGGAGTCGACGATGCCCCAGCGAATTCGGCAATCCTGCATGACCCGCACCGGCGTCGTGGGATCGCGATCAAGGAAACGGATCCAGGGGTAGACCACCAATACGTGAAAACTGTGGTGCGCCAATATTTCTGAGTGCTCAGGTAGATCGTTCAGCAGTCCGGTGACTTGGCCGGCGAAGGCGCTACGCAGGCGTGACAACAACTCGGCGGGGTCGACCTTGTCCAGTAAGGGTCCGCCGATCCAATAGCTGCGCACGACGTCGTCATCGAGCGGATCGGCGATCCCCGCTGCATCGGCAATGGCCTGCAGATACGGCCACGCGCCGTCGAATTCGCGCGCATGTGAGGCCAACTCGGTATGAGCAACATCGGCGGGTCCGCAGTAGCCCAGTTCGTTCGGCGGGAAGGCGTAGCAGGCGAAGGTCTCGTGCCCGCTCATTCAGCAGATCCGCGGTAGTTGTTCGCCGATGGGCAGGTCGACGACGCGGGTGCCGCCCAGTGCTGTCTTGGCGGACACCATCCCGGGGTGCTCGGCGACACAGCGTCCGATCACCGTGGCATGGACGCCGAGCGGATGTGTTTGCATGGCGGCGAGTACTCGATCGGCGTCCGCCGGTGGAACGAACGCGAGCAGCTTGCCTTCGTTGGCCACGTAGAGCGGGTCGAGACCCAGCAGACCGCAGGCGTCGCGCACCTCGGCCGGAATCGGGAATGCCCGCTCGTCCAGGGAGATTCCCACGTGGGCCGTCTTGGCGATCTCATTCAGCGTCGCCGCGACGCCACCTCTGGTCGGGTCGCGCAGCACGTGGATGTCGGCTCCGGTGTCGATCATCGCCGCGACCAACCCGTGCAGTGGGGCGGTGTCGCTCGCGACGGTGGTGCCGAACTCCAACCCTTCTCGACAGCTCATCACCGCGACACCGTGTACTCCGATGTCGCCGCTGACTATCACGACGTCACCCTCCGCGGCGCGCTGCGGCCGGATGTCCGCGCGCTCGTCGATCAGACCGATGCCCGCCGTGTTGATGTAGACGCCGTCCCCGTGGCCGGCATCGACCACCTTGGTATCACCGGTGACCAACTTGACGCCTGCCGCCATCGCCGCAGTTCCCACCGCCTGGGCGACCTGTGCAAGCTCATCCAGGGAAGTGCCCTCTTCCAGAATGAACGCCGTGGAGAGCACCATCGGCCGTGCCCCGGCCATCGCCAGATCGTTGACAGTGCCGTTCACCGCCAGATCACCGATCGTGCCGCCCGGGAAGGCCAGCGGTTTGACGACGAAGGAGTCCGTCGAGAACGCCAGCCGCACATTGCCGACCTCCAGCACCGCGGAATCGCCCATTGCCGCATCGGCCGCGGGGCCGAACGCCGGCAGGAACAGGTGCTCGATGAGTTCGGCCGACATCGCCCCGCCGCCGCCGTGTCCCATCACGATGTTGGGCGAGTTCCGCAGGGGGGCGGGACAAACCCACGATTCCATGTCGATCTTGGCGCCGGTATCCGCAGGCGTATCAGGCACTCGCCACCTCCAGCCGCCGGTACAGGTAGTAGGCGGCGCACGCCCCCTCCGACGAGACCATCGTGGCCCCGAGGGGATTACGCGGGGTACACAGTGTGCCGAATGCCTCGCACTCGTGCGGCTTGATCAGGCCCTGGAGCACTTCGCCTGACCGGCATACCGGCGATTCCTCGGTGCGGATGTCGGTCACAGAGAAACGGTGCTCCGCATCGTAGTCGCGGTACGCATACGAGAGCCGCCAACCGCTGCTGGGGATCGTGCCGATGCCGCGCCATGCCCTGTCGGTCACTTCGAAGACGTCGAGGAGCATGGCTTTGGCCGCGGAATTCCCGTCGGATTGAACGGCACGTGGGTAGGCGTTCTCCAGCTCGTGGCGACCCGATTCCAGCTGTAGCACTGTGCGGCGAATTCCCTCGAGGATGTCCAGCGGCTCGAATCCTGTGACAACGATCGGAATGTTGTACTTGTCGCACAGCGGCGGATACTCCTCTGTCCCCATCACTGTGCAGACATGACCGGCCGCCAGGAACGCCTGCACCCGGCAGGTCGGGGATTCCATGATCGCCGAGATCGCCGGGGGCACGAGAACGTGGGATACCAGCAGTGAGAAGTTCTCGATGCCAAGCCGCTTGGCTTGGTAGACCGTCATCGCGTTGGCCGGCGCCGTGGTCTCGAAGCCGATTCCGAAGAACACCACCTGCTTCGCGGGGTTATCCTTCGCGATCTTCAGCGCGTCCAGCGGTGAGTAGACCACCCGCACGTCTCCTCCGCGGCTTTTGACCTGGAACAGGTCCTTTTCGCTGCCGGGCACGCGCAGCATGTCGCCGAACGAACAGAAGATCACATCGGGACGTGACGCGATCTCCAGCGCCTTGTCGATGATCTCCAACGGAGTCACGCAGACCGGGCACCCGGGGCCGTGGATCATCTCGATGGTGTCCGGCAGCAGTTGGTCGATGCCGTGCCGGATGATCGAATGTGTCTGTCCGCCACATACTTCCATGATCGACCACCGCTGACTGGTGGCAGCCTTGATCTCGTCGACGAGGCGGCGGGCGAGCTGGGGGTCGCTGAACTCATCCAGGTACTTCATGGTTTCACTCCAGAGTTTCCGTTGGGTGGTGAGTTGGGATTGTCGACGCCGGCCTGTTGGGCAGCCAGTTCGAAACCATCACTGAACTCCTCCCTGAGCACCCCGAGGTGCTCGAATTCGGCGAGTGTTCGCATCGCTGATTCCTCGTCGAGGCGCTGCAGCGCGAAACCGACATGGACGACCACGTATTGGCCGACTTCCGCATCGGGGATGTATTCCAGGCAGACGTCCTTCTTGATTCCGCCGAAGTCGACGACCGACATCAAGGTGCCGTCATGGTCGTCGATGCTGACAATTCTTCCCGGTACCGCCAAGCACATCAGCGGCCTCCCTTCCTCATGAGGCATTCCCCACCATCAGTTGGCCCAATGCGATCCCGCCGTCGTTCGGTGGCACCGAACGGTGAGTGATCACGTTGAATCCTTTGGTCTGCAGACCGCACACGGCCAGGCGTAGCAGCAGTGCGTTCTGAAAGACTCCACCCGACAGCGCGACGGTCGGCGTGTCTGGCACCGCAACGGTGGCCAGGTGAACGATCAGATCCGCCACTGCGCGGTGGAACTGCGCGCCGACCACCCCTGCGGCCACTCCGGAGCGGATGTCGGCGACGACGGCGGTAATCACCGGTGTCGGATCGATCACCGTCGGCGCTTGAGCGAGGTCGATGGCGAACTCATACGTGGCTGTGCCGCGGGCTGCGTCGCGCGACATCCCCTCCAGCTCGATGGCCGCCTGTGCCTCGTAGGCGACCACCTGGCGCACGTCGACCAACGACGCGACGGTGTCGAAGAGCCGCCCCATGCTGGACGTCGGTGCGCAACCCAGGCCGGTCTCGAGCTGGTGTGCCAGTACGCGCAGCTCGTCTGTGGGGCATGCCCGCACGGGCGCGAGGTCCTCATCCCAGGCGATTCCCGCCGCCCACAGGTGCGCCAGCGCCATCCGATACGGCCGCAGGACGCTCACGTCTCCGCCGGGCAACGGCGCATACCGCAGGTGTGAAAGCCGCCGGTATCCCTTGTAATCGGCGAGCAGCAGTTCGCCGCCCCACACGGCATTGTCGGGCCCGTAGCCGGTTCCGTCGAAGGCGAATCCGAGTACCGGCTGCGACCCGTCCAGGCCGTGTTCGGCCATGACCGAGGCGATATGAGCGTGGTGGTGCTGAACCGTCCGGACGGGCCGTCCCGCAGCGTTTCGGTGCGCCCATGCGGTTGACCGGTACAGCGGATGGGCGTCGGCGACAAGCACTTCCGGTTCGATACCGGTGAGTGCCTGCAGGTGGCCTCGTGCCGAGTCGAAGGCCGCCAACGTCGACAGGTCGTCCATGTCGCCGATGTGCTGGCTGAGCCACGCGTACTTCCCGTCTGCCACTGCCAGTGTGTTCTTGAGGTCGGCGCCGACCGCGAGGGTGGGCGGCAGCGCAACCGGCAGCGCGACGGGCAGCGGTGCGTATCCGCGGGAGCGTCTGATCGGCAATTCGACTTGGTCGACGACCCGTACGACGGAGTCGTCGCACGGAACCAGGATCTCCCGGTCGTGCATCAGCCATGCATCGGCCAACTGCGAAAGTCGTTCCAGCGCATCGCCGTCTGTGTAGCAGATCGGCTCTCCGCCAAGGTTGCCCGATGTCATCACGAGTGTGGCGGGGCTCGGTTCGTCACCGGGGAGGCCGAACAGCAGCGCATGCAGTGGTGTGTAGGCGAGCATGACGCCAAGGTCCGGATTGTGCGGGGCCACGGCGTCGGCGACCGCGGCATCCTCCCGGCGCGGCATCAGCACGATCGGCCGGTGCGCACCGGACAGCAGCCGCGCCGATCCGTCGTCGATCTCGACGATGGTACGTGCGGTCGCCATGTCGGCGACCATCACGGCGAACGGTTTGTCCCCCCGCCGCTTTCGCGTGCGCAGCTCTGCCACCGCACGCTCGTTGGCGGCATCGCAGGCGAGGTGGTATCCGCCGAGTCCCTTGACGGCAAGGATGCCGCCGTCGTTCAACAGGCGCCGCGCCTGCCGCAGCGCGCCTTCGGATTCGGCAGACCGGCCGTCGCGGGCCCGGTAGCGCAGCGCGGGCCCGCATTTCGGACAGCACACGGGTTGGGCGTGGAATCGCCGATCAGCTGGATCGTGGTATTCGGCCGCACAGTCGGCGCACATCATGAAGGGCGCCATGGTCGTGGACGCGCGGTCGTAGGGTAGCGACGCGATGATGGTGAAGCGGGGGCCGCAGTTGGTGCAGTTGACGAATGCGTGCCGGTAACGCCTGTTGGTCGGATCAGTCTGCTCGGCGGCGCACTCGGCGCACATCGCGACGTCGGGGGAGGCCAGCGTGCGGCCCGCGGCGGACCGGGTCGTATCCGCGATCGTGAAGCCGGTGCCGCCGACAACCGCGATATCGGCGGTCTCGATCGACTCGATCACGGCCAGCGGCGGCGGTCGGTCACGTAGTCGGGTGAGGAAGTCGTCGATCTGGTCGGCGCCACCCTCTACTTCGATCACGGCACCGGAACTGTCATTGCGTACGGATCCGGACAGGCCGAACGCGGCCGCGCACGCGTAGACGAACGGCCGGAACCCGACTCCTTGAACGACGCCGTGTACGCAGACACGGAGCCTGCGTCGGCCGGTCATGGGGACGCCCTGTCTATCTGGCCGGGAAATTCCCCTGGTTCAGCGCCCCTGCCCATCATCTCCAGGCCGGCCATCGCGGCATCAGCACCTGCCTTGTCGGTTTTCTCGACGACGAATCCCATGTGGATGATCACCCAGTCGCCCGCGTCGAATGTCTCCTCGGGCAGCATGCCGATGTTCACTTTGCGGTTCTCGCCCGCGACATTGACCAAGGCCAGCTGATCACCGTAGCCCTCCAGCATTCGGACCACCTGTCCTGGGATCCCGAGACACATCGCCTCAGCCCTCCGCACGTGCCGGTGAGCGGACGCCAAGGTCGGCCAGCACGTCTTCGATGGCCGCGACCGCAGTCGGCACCGCCGCGGCGACCGCCTCCGACAAACTCATGCCCTCATCGATGTTCTCGACTTCGCAGCCGATGACGATCGTCTTGGGTGCAGTCCCGCCCAGCGCACTGAGTGTGGCGAAGACGGCCGCCGGGTCCATGCTGTGCGCTTCGAGACCGGCTGTGGCAGAGAGGGTTTCGTGATCAGCCTCGAATATGTGGAGTGTCCCGGGTGTTCCGCGATTGGGCAGTGCATCGACGAGGACGAGCGCGTGCCACTCCTCGAGGAGATCATAGGCGAGGTGCATACCCCTGATTCCATAGTCCACCGGGTGTACATCGGCGCCTAGGCCCCGACCGACGACATGACGCATCACCTCGGGGCCGAAGCCGTCGTCTCCGAGGAAGATGTTGCCGATTCCGGCGACCAGGATGCGGGCTGTCATCTGGTTGACGAACTCCCAACTACATGTTGCGTATCTTCATATACCGTCGCACGTCTGGGATGGAGCGGAGTCCGACCACCACCCCGCCGACAATGACGACGGCCACGACACCGGTTGCCAACCAACCAATTACATCCATCATGAACTCCTATCTGGACTGACTACTCTTGCGTCGATCGGTTCGACCTCGTCCGGCGTGAAGTACAGGTATCGGCCGTACGAGTCGGGCATCTCGACGTCTGGATCGTCCTCCACGATGACACCGACGTACTGCTGGCCGTCGACGTCCTCATGGACGGAAGTGACGCGGGCGCTCTTGCCCGCGAAGAAGATGTCCTGCGCATCGGCGCGGCGACACGGCCGCAGGCGGACTCTGCTGCCCGCGGACACGCGCACGCCGTTCACCAGTACCGCATCGACGTCGGGGCGGACAGCGTTGTCGGCTACCGGATCCCACCAATCGACACCTTCTGGAATCTCGGGGATCAGCCCGGCCGACCTCATCTGCTCATCCAGTGCATCGAGTCCCGGAGGGAGCCTGGGCTCCTGCGCGTGCGGGTTGCGCAGGATGCCGTGCAACTGCTGCAGTGCCTCCGGCGACATCGAATCGCACCTGTCGATGATCGCCGCGGCCAGTGGATCGGTGGCACGTGCTTGCGCCTTCTCCTCATCGGTCATCGTCATCACGCGAAGGGTGAGGATTTCGTCGATCTCGGTCGAGTCGTACAGCGCGCCCTCGCTCTGTTCGGCGATCTCCGGGTGGTCGTAGAGAATGATCGGCGAAATCAGCAGCAGGTCACGTTCCCCGGGCCGTCCGGCGAGCACCGGAAAGCAGCGGTGCTGGACCAGGCGCGAAACCGCGTCCGCCGCGGAGTCCGGCGGTTCGAGCAGTGAGATGAACTCTCCGCCAACCACTTCGGCGATGATGTGAGTACCGATCATTGATGTGGCGATGGCTTGTTCCTTGTCCAAGGCCTTGTCTCCGACGGCCGCGCCGGTATTGTGCACCGTCACGCTGACCCGGTAGAGGTCGGTGGCCTCGCTCTCGACGGCGACGGTCAGATTGGCCCGGATGGCGGATCTGGTGCGGACCAGTCGACCGCCGTCCACATTCTCGGCCTCACTGCCCTCGCCGACCTCGATGGCCAGGGTGCGCGGCCGCACGAGGCCGGTGAGGTCGAACGGCCCGAACGACAGTTCGCGCTCCACCGCCTCGTCCCACGTGACCCAGGTCTGCGAGCCACTGGTCAGTTCGTCGACCGGTTCGAATGTTCCGCCGCCGATATCGCGTTCGGCGCGGCGGTGCTGCAGCTGCAGGAAACGCACGACAAGCGTCAATTCGCTGACACCGTCGATAAGGAACTGCGCCGACATGCTGTCGTCCTCGCCGATGCCCGCCTCCGACGCGCCCGGTGGTCCGACCACCCCGAACTGCCAGCGGGATTGGTTCTTGGACGACGTCGCCCGGTAGGGGTAGAGCAGATACCCCTCATAGAGCACCGCATCGGCGATGGCACGCGCGCGATCCCAGGTGGGTTTCACCGGACCTCCTCGGGCGCAGGGGTCGGTGGGGTCAGCTGCGGGGCTTCGGCAAGCAGGGTGGTGACGGCGTCCTCGAAGTCGAGCATCCCGCGGGCTGACTTGTACGCGGCCAGTGCGGATACGGTGTCGTGCCCGAGTCGCACCCACCCCGCGTTGGGGTAGTGGATCCGAACGAGGTCGTTCCACACCGCGACCGGCATCTCGTATTGGGCTTCGCATTCCCAGGAAACCTGACGAACCGAGAAGCCACGTTCGCCTGGGACGAACACCGTTCCGCTGAACAGGAAGAGCAGGGGAATGGCACCGTCGCGCAATGCATGCAGGTATTTCGACGCCGCGACCTCGAAATCGTAGGTGCACTCCAGTGGCAGGGACACCTCGGTGACACCGGTGAAGCCTTGAACCATCGCGGTGCTGTGTTGCCAGAGGAACGTGCGTTGAGTGTTGACCCATCGCTCGCGCGGCCCGAACAGGTCGAGCAGGCCAGCGGCCTCTTCGTCGGAGTAGGGCCTGCGCAGCGGTTCGATGCGGATCTGGCATCGCAAGGCGATCGCCTGAATCGGCTCGGTATCTGAGTCGGGCCCGCCGGCCGTGATACCGACGCGCGCGGTCAGTCGTGGCGTGACCGAGAACTGTTCTGCGACCACGTCCACGACGGTGAACGTCAAACTGCTCACGGGGACGCCACCTTGCTCCGGGCCTTGACCCGTTCGAAGAACTCGTCGACGAACTCTCGGACCTCGTGGCCGCCGTCGAAGCCCCGCCACAACATTCGCAGTCTGCCGACGAACTCATAGCATGCGTCGATGGGGACCAGGTAGCACTCGGCGGGGGCGTTGAGTTCCGGATCCACGTGGTCTCGATCGGGCACCCGCACCAGTAGCGCTTCGACATCGTCGGCAAGCATGTCCAGTCGACCGTCGGCGCCGCTGATCTCGCTCCAGGCGTCGAGGTCCAGTTCCGACTCGGTGGCACCGGCCGGGCCCGGGTAGAACGCCACGGTCTTGTCCAAGTCGGAGTTGTGGAAGAAGAACGCCAAGCCGACGGGTATCTGGAGCGCTTCCCACGCGCGACGGTCCAGCGAGAAATCGGCGAAGCTGAGATATCGATCGGGCACCGCCCGGTACCGGAGTTTGGCGTGTGGGTCGGTGAACAACAGATAGCAGCCGCGGCACGTGCACATCAGTTGGCGCGCTGAGACATTGACGACGTGCTGGTGCTCGTCGGCGATCGGTTCGGCGCACATCTCGCATCGTTCACCGGCCGGCTGCACCGAAGGCTTGTTGGCCCGGATGCGCGTCAGTACGTCGAAAGCGCTCGCATCTGCCATCACGTCACTCCGGTCGCCTCGGCGAGCACCGCGATCGACAGGACGCCATCGCGACGGAGCAGGGGAATCGGATCGAGGTGCGTTCGAGCGGACGCTTCGGCGTTGGCCCGATTGCGCGCACCGCGCGCGGTGTCATCCAATCCCGCACCTGCGTGCACCACATCGAAATGTGCGTGACAGCGCGGACAGCGGAGGACCGCCTGGCCGATGGGTGCGCCCATCGGACGGTGCAGCACAGCCCCGGCCATCGAGTCCTCACACCGACCGCACCGGTCGTGGTACGCGAACAGGTCGTCACCGATTCGGCAGGCCAGGATCGGCACGCCGGCGACCAGAAAGCCGCCGACCTCGCCGGGCTCGAGATCCGCGATCTCGGGAAGTGGGTGCCAGGCGGCGCCTGCGCTGTCCACCGTGTCCTTGGTGTGGACGCGGCTCATCAACGAATCCACCGAGATCACGCCCGACGTGCTCTCCGCCGCAGCCACGACTTCGATCGAGGCGATCTCGGGCGCGGCGGCACGCACGGCGTCCTCGACGGCGAACTCGAGGGTGACCGCCGATGACGGGCAGCTCTTGCAGCTGCCCGCGAACTGCAGGCGAACTACGGGCCCGTCTTGGCCGTCGACCACACCGAGCAGCGTGACGTCGCCACCGTGCGAGCCCAGATACGGTCGAACACTGTCCAGGGCATCCTCGATCCTGCGCTCGACGCCGTGGGGGTGCAGCCCGTGCACGAGCATGAGGCTGGCGACGAGTTCGTCGGCGGCGAACCGTTCGACCAGCTCCGGTGTCGATTCGGAAGTCATGGCGACGATCCGCTCGAGCGCGGCCCCGTAGAGGTCCGTCAGTTCGGCGGCGAGTTGTTCGGTCCGCTCCCGCACGACCGTTCCGCTGCCCGCACTGGCGTCCAGCAGGGTCTGAATCCGATCACCTGCTGAACGCCATCGCGTTTCGTCGTCGAGTGCCTCCGGGCTCTGTTGTCCAGTCGAGGCCATATATCACTCCCCAGTAACGGACTGGGTCGGTGAATGCAGCTTTTCGAGCGTCTTGCCCTCACCGAGATACATGTGCACCCCGCACGGCAGACACGGATCGAAGCTGCGCACCGTACGCATGATGTCGATGCCCTTGAAGTTCTCCCGATCGTTCTCTTCGAAGATCGGCTGCCCCTGAACGGCGTCTTCATACGGTCCAGGGGTGCCGTAGCTGTCGCGAGGGTTGGCGTTCCACGGCGTCGGGGGATAGGGATGGTAGTTCGCGATCTTGCCGTCCCGAATCACCATGTGGTGGCTGAGGACACCACGCACCGCCTCGGTGAAGCCGCAGCCGATGGCCTCGTCCGGCACCGTGAACTTCTCCCACGTCTTCGTCCGGCCCGCCCTGATCTCGATCAGCGCCTGCTCGGCGAAGTGCAGCGCGCACGCCGCCGCGTAGGCCTGGAAGTACGTCCGCGCCCGGTTGCGTTCCAGGGTGTTGCTCCCGTGTTGCGGGATTTTCCACTCCAGCGAAACCGGGCCCTTGAGCGCCGTTTTGGGCAGATTGATCTGCACGCTGCCGCCGGTCGCCTTCACGTAACCGATGTCGACGAGCCCGGCCAGCGCTGTACTCCACAACCGGGCGAGCGGACCGCCACCGGTGTCGAGCGCGAGATGATCCTTGCCGTCGAACCAGCGCGGCGACATCACCCAGCTGTACTTGTCGTCCATGTCGCGCTTCTGGGGCCGTGGGTTGGTGTGCTGGTTCCACGGGTGCCGGCGATCGACGGGATTTCCCAGCGGGTCGTTGCGGACGAACATCTCCTGATCGGTCCAGTCGTCGTAATACGAACTGCCCAAGAGGATTCGGATGCCGAGATTGATGTCCACCAGCGAGTGGGTGACCAGCTTTCCGTCGACCACGACACCCGGAGTGACGAACATCGCGTTACCCCAGCGCTCCATGTCCTTGTAGGCGAAGTTGCAGACCTCCGGATCCTGGAACGAACCCCAGCATCCGAGCAGGGTGCGACGCAAGCCGACCTGCTCGTAGCCGGGAAGCGCCTCGTAGAAGAAGTCGAACAGATCGTCGTGCATCGGCACGACCTTCTTCATGAACTCGACGTAGCGCATCAGCCGGGTCATGTAGTCGGTCATCAGCTGAATGGTGGCCACAGTGCCCACTCCACCGGGATACAGCGTGGAGGGATGGACGTGCTTGCCCTCCATGAGGCAGAACATCTCTCGCGTCCAGCGGCTGACGACGAGGGCCTCCCTGTAGAACTCGCCCGTGAACGGGTTCAGCGCCCGCATGATGTCGGCGATCGTGCGGTAGCCGTGCGCGTCGGAGTTCGGCGCCAACGTGTTCTCGGCCTTGGCCAACACGCCGGGGTTGGTTTCGGAGACCATCTTCTCGCAGTAGTCGACGCCTACGAGGTTCTCTTGGAAGATGTTGTGGTCGAACATGTATTCCGCGGCTTCGCCGAGGTTGACGATCCACTCGCCGAGGTTGGGCGGTTTGACGCCGTACGCCATGTTCTGCGTGTAACACGAACAGGTGGCGTGGTTGTCGCCGCAGATGCCGCAGATGCGGCTCGTGATGAAGTGCGCGTCGCGGGGATCCTTGCCTTTCATGAAGATCGAGTAGCCGCGGAAGATCGAGGACGTGCTGTGACACTCGGCGACCTCGCGATTCTCGAAGTCGATCTTGGTGTAGATGCCGAGGCTGCCGACGATGCGGGTGATCGGATCCCACGACATGTCGACAAGCGTGCTCGGGTCCTTCTTGGTGTGCTGGGGGCCCGGAACTGTGGTTGTCATTGAGTTTTGCCTTTCGCCTGCGTTGCGCACCTACCAGGTGCGCTTCGCTCCTGTGGTCAGTTCCTTGCCCCGGTGCCGCCACTTCGGTTCTTTGTCGACGGTCTTTCCGGTGACGTGGCGCAGATTGCGAATGACCGAGCCGTACAGGCCGGACGCGGCGGTCGAGAGCTTTCCGCCAGGAGGCTCGTCCATGAAGGGCATGAACTTGTCAGGGAAGCCCGGCATCGTGCATCCGATGCATATGCCGCCGACGTTCGGGCAGCCGCCGACGCCGTTGATCCAGCCGCGCTTGGGGACATTGCATTTGACGACCGGCCCCCAACAGCCAAGTTTCACAATGCATTTCGGCGAGCCGTACTCGGTGGCGAAATCGCCCTGTTCATAGTACCCAGCGCGGTCGCACCCCTCGTGCACCGTGTTGCCGAACAGCCATTGGGGCCGCAACGCGTCGTCGAGCGGGATCATCGGCGCCTGTCCGGTGGCCATGTACAGCAGGTAGGTCAACGTCTCGGAGAGGTTGTCGCCTTGGATCGGGCAGCCCGGCACGCACACGATGGGAATGCCCGCCTTGCTCTTCCAGTCCCAGCCGAGGTAATCCGGTACGCCCATCGCGCCGGTCGGATTGCCTGCCATCGCGTGGATGCCGCCGTACGTCGCGCACGTGCCGACGGCCACGATCGCGGTCGCCTTGGGCGCCAACCGGTCGAGCCACTCGCTGGTGGTGATCGGCTGATTGGTCGCCGGGTCATTGCCGAACCCACACCAATATCCCTCCTGATGGAGGTCCTCGTTGGGAATGGACCCCTCGACGACCAGGACGAACGGTTCCAACTCGCCGCGGTCGGCCTTGAAGAACCATTCGAGGAAGTCGTCCGCGCCACCCGTCGGGCCGCACTCGAAGTCGATCAACGGCCAGTGCACTGCGATTTGGGGTAAACCGGGAAGTGCTCCGAGCGCGATCTCCTCGATGCTGGGTTGGGTGGCGCCTGTCAATGCCACGGAATCGCCGTCACAACTGAGGCCGGCGTTGATCCACAGAACATGGATCAATGTGTCTTCCGCTTTTTTGGCAGCTTCACTTAGCATGCTTACGGCTTTCCGGGACCGGGCTGGGGTCCCTGCGGCGCAGGAGTCGCCCTTCGGCCCACTTGCGCGTCGCTAGTTCTCGGTCTACTCCCGCGAAAGTGTGTTGTCAATCACATCAAGCGACGGTCATATGCAGTTCATTTGCGCGCGCGTCAATCCACTCGAACCAGGCGTCCATTCCGTCTCCTTTGGTAGCCGAGACGGGTAGGATCTCGACGTTCGGATTGACCGAACGCGCATGCTGCGCACAAAGATCGAGATCGAATTCGACGTACGGCAGCAGGTCGATCTTGTTGATGAGGACAAGTCCCGCCGCGGCGAACATGTGGGGATACTTCAGCGGCTTGTCTGTTCCCTCGGTCACCGAGATGACGACGACCTTGCTGTGCTCGCCGAGGTCGAAGAGCGCCGGGCAGACCAGGTTTCCGACGTTCTCGATGAACAGCAACGAACCGCTCTCGGGTTCGAGGACATGAAGCGCACGGTCGATCATCTCGGCGTCCAGGTGGCAACCCGCACCTGTGTTGACCTGCACCGCGCGTGCCCCGGCGGCGGTGATCCGATCGGCGTCGAGCAGCGTCTCCTGATCACCTTCGATCACCGAAACCTGATGCTGCGAGCCCAGGTGGCGGATGGTGCGCTCGAGCAGGGTGGTCTTCCCGGCGCCCGGTGAACTGGTCATGTTGAACGCCAGGATTTCGCGGTCGGCCAGCCACTGTCGGTTGTGTTCGGCCAGCATGTCGTTCTTCGCGAGCACCTTCTGCTCCAGCGAGATGGTCTCAGTGTGCGGGTGATCGTGGGGGTGGTCATGGGAGTGGCTGTGATCGTGGCCGGACAGCGTGACTGTTGCTCCGTCCTCGCCGCACCCGCAGGTTGCACACATGCTCAACTCACTTCCATCGACAGGATCTTCAGTTCGCGGCCGGCGACCACGTCGACATCGGCACTTCCGCAGGGACACAACAAGATCAAGTCGTTCAGTGCGAAATCGGTGTCGCAGGTACGGCATCGTGCCTCGCCTGAACGCAATTCGACCTCGAGGCTGGCGCCTTCGGCGGCGGTGCCCTCCGTGGCGAGTTCGAAACAGAACATCATCGCGTCGGGGACGACGGCGCACAGCGCACCGACTTCGAGTTTGACGCTGTGCACTCGACGGCCCGCAGCGTGCTCACACACTGCCTCGACGACGCTCTGGGTTATCGCCATTTCGTGCAAGATTGCCCCGTTTCGGCCGGGATGACCCCACCATAGGCGCGCGTGCGTCTTCCGGCGAGGAAGATGCAGAATCCTCGATTCGGCACAACTGATCAGCACTCGGCGTGTCAGCTTGAATCGAACAGGTGTTCGTCTACTGTGGTGACAGCGCGGGATGCTGGTCACGCCGACTTGTCGGTACCGACCCCTAGCGTCACGGCCAACCGATCGAAAACCGATCACGGACGAGGATGGAGATCAACCCCATGGCGCAGGCCCCTGACCGCGAGAAAGCCCTCGAACTGGCGCTCGCACAGATTGAGAAGAACCACGGCAAAGGCTCGGTGATGCGGCTCGGCGAGGAGGTCCGCCAGCCGATTTCCGTCATCCCCACCGGCTCGATCGCCCTGGATGTGGCGCTCGGCATCGGCGGGCTGCCGCGCGGGCGGGTCATCGAGATCTACGGCCCGGAATCCTCGGGTAAGACCACCGTCGCGTTGCACGCGGTCGCCAACGCGCAGGCTGCAGGCGGCATCGCGGCGTTCATCGACGCCGAGCACGCGCTGGATCCCGACTACGCCAAGAAGCTGGGCGTGGACACCGATTCACTGCTGGTCTCTCAGCCGGACACCGGCGAGCAGGCGCTGGAGATCGCCGACATGCTGATCCGCTCCGGCGCGCTGGACATCCTGGTCATCGACTCGGTGGCGGCGCTGGTGCCGCGGGCCGAAATCGAAGGCGAGATGGGGGACAGCCACGTCGGCCTACAGGCCCGGCTGATGAGCCAGGCACTGCGCAAGATCACCGGCGCCCTGAGCAACTCGGGCACCACCGCGATCTTCATCAACCAGCTCCGAGAAAAGATCGGCGTGATGTTCGGTTCGCCCGAAACGACAACGGGCGGAAAGGCGTTGAAGTTCTACGCTTCGGTCCGGTTGGACGTCAGGCGGATCGAGACCCTCAAGGACGGCACCGACGCGGTCGGCAACCGCACCCGGGTGAAGGTCGTCAAGAACAAGGTGTCGCCGCCGTTCAAGCAGGCCGAGTTCGACATCCTCTACGGCAAGGGCATCTCCAAGGAGGGCTCGCTCATCGACATGGGTGTCGAGCATGGCTTTGTCCGCAAGTCCGGTTCCTGGTTCACCTACGAGGGTGAGCAACTCGGCCAGGGCAAGGAAAACGCGCGCAACTTCCTGCTGGAGAACCCCGATGTCGCCAACGAGATCGAGAAGAAGATCAAGGAGAAGCTCGGTATCGGCGCCGACGTGACCGCTGACTTGTCCGACGGCTCGATCGATGACGTCCTGCCCGCCCCAGTCGACTTCTGAGGCTTCTCGCGAGGAGCAGGCGCGCGCACTGTGTCTGCGCCTGCTCACCGCGAGGGCACGCACGCGCGCCGAGTTAGAGGCGCAACTGACCAAGCGGGGCTACCCCGACGACGTCAGCGCCACGGTGCTTGACCGGCTGTCCCAAGTCGGATTGGTCGATGACGTGGACTTCGCCGAGCAGTGGGTCCGCTCGCGACGCGTGAACGCCGGAAAAGGCAAGCGCGCCTTGGCTGCCGAGTTACGCAACAAGGGTGTGGACAACGAGGTGATCACCGCTGCGCTGGCCGACATCGACGCGGGTGCGGAACGTCAGCGCGCCGAGCAGTTGGTCCGTGACAAGCTGCGTCGCGAAAGGTTCGGCGACGATGACGACACCAAGCTGACACGCCGGCTGGTCGGGATGCTGGCCCGCCGTGGTTACCCCCAGACGATGGCGTTCGACGTGGTCAGTGTCGAGTTGGCCAGCGAGCGGGAGCGACGGCGGGTGTAGACGTCGAAGGCGGCGTGCCCCGCCGGGTACGTTGCGCTCATGCTGTTATCGGCGAAGATCGCCCCGACGTTCGACTATCCCGTGCTCCGGGAGTTTTGGTCGCAGGCCGACGAGCTGGGTTTCCACTCGGTCGCCAACTACGACCACTTCTACGGGCTGTCGGATCTATCGGATCCCACGTACGAGGGGTGGACGTCGCTGGCCGCTATGGCCGGCGTGGTGTCGCGGGCCCGCATCGGCTGCATGGTCTCCGGTGTGACCTATCGCAACCCGGCCATCCTGGCGAAGATGGCGGTGACGGTTGACCACATCAGCGGCGGCAGACTGGATTTCGGCCTCGGCGCGGGCTGGCATGAAGAAGAACACCGCGGATACGGGATCGAGTTTCCGAGTGCGGGCGTGCGTGTGGAGAAGCTCGACGAGGCATTGACCATCGTTCGACGACTGTGGACCGAGGACTCGGTCACCTTCGAGGGCCGCCATTATCAGCTGACCGACGCGCTGGCCAATCCGAAACCGCTGCAGCGGCCGCACCCGCCGATCGTCATCGGCGGGGAGAAGCCGAAGATGTTGCGCGTCATCGCCCGTCACGCAGACGAGTGGAACGTCCCCAGCCACGGTGACGTCGAGATGTGGGCGAAGACCAGTACCCTGCTCGACGAGGCGTGCGCCGAGGTCGGCCGCGATCCCGCCGAGATCCGTCGCTCGATTCAACTGTTCGTCCTACCCGCCAAGGGCGGCCACCTCGAGGAGCAGCTGGCCCGTCTCCCCGAGCTGGCCGGCCGCGGCTGCGACCACGCGGTGCTTTCGTTTTACCAACCGCCGTCGTCGGCACAGCTGGAGCGTTGCGCGGAATTGATCTAGCCGGCGCCGGGTTCTGCCACCTTCACCGTCGCGCCGGGCGCACCCTCCTGCTCGATCGTTTCCGGGTCCAGCGGCGTCGTGCCGCGGCGTGACCGGCGCAGCCTTGCCTCGAGCCATGTCGCGAACGATGACAGCGCGAAGTTGACGACGATCATCAGTACTGCGATGACGACGAGGGCCGGCAAGAGATTCGTGAATGCCGCGCCGATGTTCGTGCCCTGCGACACCAGTTCGGGATACGTGATGGCCACACCCAACGCGGTGTCCTTGAGGACAACGACCAACTGCGATATCAGCACCGGCAGCATCGACGTAATCGCTTGTGGCAGCAGGATCGACCGCATGGTTTGACCCCACCGCATACCGAGTGACGACGCGGCCTCCGACTGTCCGCGGGGCAGTGCGTTGACACCCGCTCTGACGATCTCCGCGATGACGGCACCGTTGTACAGCGTCAAGCCGGTCACGACACCGGCCAAGGTCGAGTATTCAGAGGCGAAAACGTCGTACCTCGAGTAGAAGAAGTACGCGAAGATCATCATGATCAGCACGGGCACTGCCCGGAAGAACTCGACAAACACCGCGCATGGCGAACTGATCCACCTGTGCGGGGACAGACGTCCGACCCCGAGTGCGACGCCGAGGATTCCCGCCAGAACGATCGACAGCCCGGCGGCCTTCAAGGTGCCCTCGATACCCGGAAGGATGTAGTTCTCCCAGACGTTGGGCGTGATGAAAGGTTCCCACTTCGCCCACTCCAGTTGGTCTTTGGCCCACAGTTCAAGACCGACGAAGACGAGCACGAGGATGACGACGAGCACGGTGAAGGCGGTCGCGATGTGATTGCGGACTCTCGCGCGCGGACCGGGCGCGTCGAAGAGGACGGACGATCCCGTCACCGATGCCCTCTTTTCTCCGCGCGAGCGCTCATCATCGCGCAACCGCCAATCGCTTACCCAGCCATCCGAACAACAGACCCATCGGCAGGGTCAGCACCACGAAGCCGGCGGCGAACAGGCTGCCGATGAGTAGCAGTGCCGACGAATTCTCCACCCACTCCGACATCAGCAGCGACGCTTCCGCGACGCCGATCACCGAGGCGATCGTCGTGTTCTTGGTCAGCGCGATGAGCACTGAACCCAACGGAATGATCGTCGCCCGAAAGGCCTGGGGCAGCAGGACCACCCTCAGGTTCTGACTGAACGTGAAGCCCAGTGACCGGGCAGCCTCGGCCTGTCCCAACGGGATCGTGTTGATCCCCGACCGCAGCGTCTCGCACACGAACGATGCCGTGTACACGGACAAGCCGAGCACCGCCAGCCGGAAGTTGTTGTCCACCAGGAATGTTGGCGAATTTGGATCGGCCAAATCCAGACCGAGCGATGTGTAGAGCCCCAGCGAGGTGAACAGGATGATCAGCGTCAACGGCGTGTTGCGCACGATGTTGACATAAGTGGTGCCGAGCCAGCGCAGCACCGGCACCGGCGACAACCGCATCGCCGCCAGCGCCGTGCCGATGACCAGCGCCCACAGCGCCGAGAACATCGTCAACTGGATGGTGACCCAGAACGCGTTCAAGAACGCGTCGGCTCTGAAGACCTCCATACTCGCTCCGCTGGCAGACCGCCGGTCAGTTGGTGGCGGCGATAGCGGGCGGCGCCGGCGTCGCGACACCGGCTGGGCCGAGGTTCTTTTCGAACGCGGCCGCCCAGGCGCCGTCGGCCTCCATCTTCTTCAGCGCGTCGTTGATCTTGTTCAGCAGTTCGGTGTCGCCCTTCTTGAGGCCGATGCCGTAGTTCTCCTCGGAGAACGTGCCGCCTACCAGCTTGAACGCACCGGGGGATTGCGCGGCGTAACCGGCGAGGATGACCTCGTCGGTGGTCACTGCCGCAACCTTGCCCGTCTTGAGCGCCTCAACGCACGCCGAGTAGTTCGGGTATTCCTGCAGCTGCACCGTGGGGAACTCGTCCTTGATCTTCTGCGCCGGGGTCGAGCCCTTCACGGAGCAGAGGATCTTGCCGGCCAGCGAATCCTTGCTGGTGATGTCGGTGTTGTTCGCCTGCACCAGCAGGCTCTGCCCGGTGACGAGGTAGGGACCCGCGAAGTCGACGCGCTTCTTACGCTCGTCGGTGATCGAGTAGGTGGCGACGATGTAGTCGACCTGGTTGTTGTCGATGAGGTTCTCGCGCTGGGCGGAGACTGCTTCCTTCCACTCGATCTTGTCGGGTGTGTATCCCAGCTGCTCGGCGACGAACGTCGCTACGTCGACGTCGAATCCGCTGTAGGTGCCGTCCGGGTTCTTCAGACCCAGACCCGGCTGATCGAACTTGATCCCGATGGCGATCTTCTCCTTGTCACCCGATGCGGCGCTGCCGCCGGAATCGCCACCGCCGCAGGCGCTCAGAGATAGGGGGATGGTGACGGCGAGCGCGATCGCCCCCAGGATTCGCTTCGAAATGGATGGCATTCGTCGTTCCTTTCGAGTCAGTGCTTGAGGATCTTGCCGAGAAAGTCTTTGGCGCGGTCGGACTTCGGGTTGGTGAAGAACTCCATCGGCTCGGCGGCTTCGACGATCGCCCCGTCGGCCATGAACACGACGCGGTTGGCCGCGCCCCGTGCGAAACCCATCTCGTGGGTCACGACGATCATCGTCATCCCGTCTTTGGCCAGGGTGGTCATGACGTTGAGGACTTCGTTGATCATTTCGGGATCCAGTGCGCTGGTCGGCTCGTCGAACAGCATGACCTTCGGGTTCATCGCCAGCGACCGCGCGATCGCGACCCGCTGCTGTTGACCGCCCGACAGCTGCGCCGGGTACTTGTCGGCCTGATTGGCCACTCCCACGCGCTCCAGGAGCGCCATTGCGGCCTCGCGGGCCTTCGCCTTGGACGCCCTGCGCACCTTCATCGGCGCCAGCGTGACGTTATCGAGGATTGTCTTGTGCGCGAACAGGTTGAAGGACTGGAATACCATGCCTACGTCGGAACGGAGCTGCGCCAGCTTCTTGCCCTCGGCGGGCAGCACCTCGCCGTCGATCGCGATGGTTCCGGAGTCGATGGTCTCGAGCCGGTTGATCGTGCGACACAACGTCGACTTTCCAGAGCCCGACGGTCCCAGCACGACGATCACCTGTCCGCGGTCCACGGTGAGGTTGATGTCCTTGAGCACATGGAGGCTGCCGAAGTGCTTGTTGACGGCCTCCATCGAGACCATCGGCACGCCGCTCGGACCCGGATCGACCTCTTTCACCTCCGGCCCGCTGGCTTCCATGGGTGCAGACCTTACCCAGGTAAACCCGTGCGTGCTCAGAACTCGTCAATCCGCTCAGATCGCCATGCTGACCAGTCCGTACCATGGGGCGCGTGACTTCGACGGTGACGCAACAGGCGGTGGCCGACAGTGCCGTTCGCCAGACGGCCGCGCTCACCGCCACACGTGAACGCTCGTCAGCGCGCACGTATCAGGTCCGCACCTACGGGTGCCAGATGAACGTCCACGACTCCGAGCGGCTGGCGGGGTTGCTGGAGGCGGCCGGGTATCGCAAGGCGGCCGACGGTTCGGACGCCGACGTCGTCGTGTTCAACACCTGTGCGGTCCGCGAAAACGCCGACAACAAGTTGTACGGCAACCTCAGCCACCTCGCGCCGCGCAAGAACGCCGACCCCGATATGCAGATCGCCGTGGGCGGCTGCCTGGCTCAGAAGGACCGCGATGCGGTGCTGAAGCGGGCGCCGTGGGTCGACGTCGTGTTCGGCACCCACAACATCGGATCGCTGCCCGCGTTGCTGGACCGCGCGCGCCATAACAGGGTGGCCCAGGTCGAAATCGTCGATGCGCTGAAGGAGTTCCCGTCCGCGTTGCCCGCAGCGCGCGAGTCCGCCTATGCCGCATGGGTGTCGGTGTCCGTCGGCTGCAACAACACCTGCACGTTCTGCATCGTCCCCGCGTTGCGCGGCAAGGAGGTCGATCGCAGGCCCGGTGACGTGCTCGCCGAAGTGACCTCGATCGTCGACCAGGGAGTCCTGGAAATCACCCTGCTCGGCCAGAACGTCAACGCGTACGGCGTCTCCTTCGCCGACCCTGACGAACCGCGCGATCGGGGAGCGTTCGCCAAACTGCTGCGCGCCTGCGGCCGCATCGACGGACTGGAACGGGTGCGGTTCACGTCGCCGCACCCCGCCGAGTTCACCGACGACGTGATCGAGGCGATGGCCGAGACACCGAATGTCTGCCCCACACTGCACATGCCGCTGCAGTCGGGTTCCGACCGGATATTGAAGGCGATGCGCCGCTCGTATCGCGCCGAGCGCTACCTCGGCATCATCGACCGGGTGCGCGCCGCCATCCCGCACGCCGCGATCACCACCGACCTCATCGTCGGCTTCCCCGGCGAGACCGAGGAGGACTTCCAGGCCACGCTCGACGTCGTCGAGCGGGCACGGTTCGCCAGCGCGTTTACCTTCCAATACTCGAAGAGGCCTGGCACACCGGCAGCCGAACTCGACGAACAGATACCCAAACATGTTGTGGCCGAGCGGTATCGGCGGTTGATCGAACTTCAGGAGCGGATCTCACTCGAGGAGAACACCGCGTTGATCGGGAGCACCGTCGAGCTGCTGGTCGCCACGGGAGAGGGACGCAAGGACGCCGCCACCGCGCGAATGTCAGGGCGGGCCCGCGACGGCCGGCTGGTGCACTTCCACCCCGGCGGTCTGCCGATTCGGCCCGGAGACGTCGTCACGACGACGATCACCGGCGCCGCGCCGCATCACCTCATCGCCGATTCCGCTATCGGCAGCCACCGGCGTACCCGCGCGGGTGACGCCCACGCTGCGGGGGTACGGCCGCGCACGGGAGTCGGGCTGGGGATGCCCGGTATCGGCGCCCCGGTCGAGCCGCAGATGTCGACCGGGTGCAGCCGGTGAGCAAGCCAGACAACGGCGCGTTCGACAGTTTCAAGGGCGACATCGAGGCGGCCGAGCGCCGGGTGGCGCGTGAAATCGACCCCGGCGCAAGGGCGTTGGTCATTGCCATCGGCGTGTTCGTGCTGCTGCTGTCGTTCGTCCTGCCGCACACCGGCGGCGCCAAGGGACTCGACGTGCTCATCAGCAGCGATGTGGCGGTCCGCGAAGGGATCACCCTTCCGTCACGGGTGTTCATCTGGCTGGCACTGGTGTTCGGCGTCGGATTCTCCATGCTGGCGCTGCTGACGCGCCGGTGGGCGCTGGCATGGATCGCCCTGGCGGGGTCGACGGTGGCGTCGCTAGTCGGCCTGTTGGCGGTGTGGTCCCGCCAGACCGCCCCCGGCGGCTATCCCGGTCCCGGCATCGGGCTGATCGTCGCCTGGCTGGCGGTCATCGTGGTGACGTACCACTGGGCGCGCGCGGTGTGGGTGCGCACGGCCGTTCACCTCGCCGCCGAGGAAGAGCGCCGCCGCTATGTCGCCGAACAGCAGCGCAAAGGTCTGCTCGACGGACTCGACGACGACCCCAAGGACTGACCCGCCGAGTGGCGCACATCTGGCCTGGACGAGCGTCAGTCGCGCCGAGGCAGGTCTCCCTCCAGCGCGGCGGACACCGCGGGCGAGTATGCGTCGATGAACTCCTCCGTCGACAGTGCGGCGACTGACGCCACCTCCAGCACGTAGCGCGCATAGATCACGCCGACCAATTGCGTGACGAGGACGGCAGAGCACCGTTGCGCCTGAGCGGTGGGCATGCCTTCCTCGGTCAACCGCGCCACGACCGGCGCATCGAGTGCCGCTTCGACGAAACCCCTTGTGAGTGCCGGGCTTTCCCCGCCACCGCCGGCGTGCGCGATGGCCACCAGAGTCGCGCGGTTCTCAGCGTCGTCCCACGTCCGTACCAAAGCGGTCAGCAGTCGACGCGCCAGATCGGTGACCGGACCGGCGATCTGCTCTTCGATGACAGTCACCGGGTTGGCCCGAAGCGCGAACGCCTCCCCGAAAAGCTCTTGCTTGGACCCGAAGAAGTAGCTGATCAGGGCGGGATCCACACCCGCGTCGGCGGCGATCATGCGCATCGTCGCCGCGCGGAATCCGATCTCGACGAAACGTGCCCGGGCGGCGTTGAGGATCTGCGCTCTGGTGTCGGGGCCGCCTGCGCGACGCCCGGGACCGCGCCGCCCAGGCCCTTTATTCATCACAGTTGAATTATAGCCGCAGCCGATCTAATCTCAATTCATCACCGTTGAATACCTGATGAAGGGACTCGAAATGCCTGTTCGCTCGGAAACGATGCCGGCCCGGCTGGTGCCACCGACCGACCACGGATACCTGATGCTGGCGGCGACCGTGGACCGTCGGCTGCCGCTCTTGCCGAACAGCCGACGCAAGGCCGCGCTGTTGTCCGCGCTCTCCGAGGACATCGCCCAGCTCGAGCAGATACACGGCGTGACGCAGGCGCTCCTGTTCGACGCACGATTGGTCGCGCCCGGGATGGGCCATGACCTTCTTCGCGCACGTGCGATCACGCCTGCGCGATTCGACGTGGTGGTTCTCATAGAGACTCTCGACCCTGAAACCGCGGTGACACTAAAGGGCGGTGACTCTTACCGTCGGTTGAAGGATCGGCTCGATTCGGCGGCGGCCAGGACCTACGAGCTAGCCGCTCACAACGTCCGGCGAATCGCCGATGTCGACCACGACAAGTCGTCGGTGTTCCTGTTCAACTTCTTCTACGCGGACGATCCGCGCCGGCTCTTGCGCGTGTGGGAGGACACGGCGGGATGGTTCGTTGCCAAGACCGCGTTGCCCGACTCGACCGTTTTCGAGCCGCTACCCGGCGAATGCGACGACTACGGCATCATCAATCACGCGAGCTGGCCGAACTTTCGGACATTCCTGCCGCACCTGATCCTGCGGCCGTCGTTCCGACGTTTCGTACTGGCCACCTTCGAGTCGAACGGTGTTGCAGCACAACCAATTCTGTTCCGGCGGGTGATACCGAAACGAGCGGTGGCGCGGGCTGGAGTGCCCTAGCGCTTGCCCAGGGCTTCGGCCGCGGCGTCGGCCCACTGCCGCCACTGCTCGGCGTTGGCCCGCGCCTCGGCGGCATCCTTCTCCCGCCCGGCAGCCGCAGCCTTCTCAGCCTGACGCTCGTATTGTTCTGCGCGAGCACGGAATTGATCGGCGCGCGCCTTCGCTTCGGGATCCACACCGCTGGTGGGAGCGTCGCGCACCTTCTTCTCGATCGCGCGCAGTCGGCGTTCCAGGTCGGCGCCCCGCTCGCGCGGCACCTTGCCGATCGCGTCCCACTTGTCGCCGATAACCCGCAGCGCAGCCCTGGCCGCGTCGAGGTCGCTGGTGTCGATTTTCTCGGCCTCGGCGAGCAGCCTTTCTTTCGCCTCGGCGTTGGCGCGGAACTCGGTGTCGCGCTCGGCGTTGGCGGCGTTGCGCGCCGAGAAGAAGGTGTCCTGGGCCGCTTTGAGCCGCTGCCACAACGCGTCGTCGACGTCCTTGGCCGCCCGCCCTGCGGCTTTCCACTCGGTCAGCAGGTCGCGGAACGCCGCAGCCGTCGGACCCCAGTCCGTGGAGTCGGCCAACGCCTCGGCGCGTTCGCAGAGCGCTTCCTTGGCCTGCCGGGCGCCGGCACGTTCGCGGTCGAGGTCGGCGAAATGCGAGCCCCGCCTGCGGTTGAACGCCTCACGGGCCGCTGAATAGCGCTTCCACAGCGCGTCGTCGGTTTTGCGGTCGAGACCGGTGATGGTGCGCCACTCGTCGAGAATCTCGCGCAAGCGGTCGCCGGCGACCTTCCATTGGGTGGAATTGGCCGCGAGCTCCTCGGCCTCCGCCGCCAACGCTTCCTTGCGTGCGATCTGGGCGGCACGATGCTCCTCGCGCTTGGCCTTGTCGGCCTGTGCGGTTTCGTCGGCATGTTCGACAATGGCGGCCAGCCTCGCTGCGACGGCGTCGACATCGCCCAGCACGTGGGCGTCGGCCAGCGTCTCGGCCAGCGCGGCCGCCGCCGCCTTGATCTTGCGGGCGTCGCCGGTACCGGACTCAAGCCGGCTCTCCATGAGAGCGACTTCGGTGTGCAGATCGTCGAAGCGCCTGCCGAAATGCGCGAATGCCGCTTCGGTGTCGCCCGCCTGCCACGAGCCGATGACGCGTTCACCCGAACCGGTGATCAGCCACACCGTGCCGTCGGGGTCGACCCTGCCGAACCGGTGCGGGTCGCTGGAGGCGGGCACCGCGATCGTCGCTGCCGGCTTGCCGGGGCGAGGGGTCGGGCGCGGCGGTCCCGGCCTCGGGGCGGGTTTGGGCGGGAGAGCCCCGGGCGCGGGTTTGGGCGGGAGAGGCCCGGACGCGGATTCGGGGGAGGAGGCCTGGCCTCCTGGCTCGCTGATCGTCATGTTCGTTTCTCGTACCCTCCGCGCGGTGTTCCGCGCACCTGCCGCGCGACGCGGCGCCCAATAGCTGTCTCTTCCGCACGCTATTCAAACAGGTCGCCCCGCCGTGTGCGCACGGCTTTCACGATGCATCTGCCTACGCTCTGATCGACGACGACGGAAGGAGCCCGATGGTCAAGGCGGATTTCGCCGTCCTGCTCGCCCTCGGTGCTGCTCTGTTCATCGCGATCGGCGACGTCATGCACCAACGTCAGGCGCACGAGGTGACCGAGGAGCAGGTCAGTCACGCGGCACTGTTTCTGCAGTTGTTGCGCGATCGCCGGTGGTGGCTGGGCAGCCTGGTCGCGGCGGTCGGCTTCACGTTGCAGGCCGCGGCGCTGGGCCTCGGTTCCGTGCTGCTGGTGCAGGCACTGCTGGTGACCTCGCTGCTGTTCGCCCTGCCGATCAACGCGCGGCTGTCACACCGCCGGGTGACGAGGTGGGAGTGGACGTGGGCGGCGCTGCTGGCCGCCTCGGTCGCGGTCATCGTCACCGTCGGCAATCCGACCGCAGGCCATTCCCGCGCCTCGTTCGAAACCTGGGGCGCGGTGGTCGCGGTGCTCGGGCCGGTGCTGGTGGTGTGCGTGATCGCCGGCAGCATGCTCGAGGGGCCGATCAGTGCCGTGCTGTTGGCGGTGGTGTCGGGCGCGTTGTGGGGGGTGTTCGCGGTACTGACCAAGGGCGTGGTGGATCGGCTCGATGACGGGCTTCTCGCCCTGCTCAGCACACCGGAGCTTTATGCGTGGGCGATCGTCGCGGTTGCGGGCACCGCGTGGCAGCAGTTCTCTTTCCGGGCGGGCTCGCTGACCGCGTCGCTGCCGACCATGACCGTCACCGAGCCGGTGGTGGCGTCGGCCCTCGGCGTGGTGATCCTCGGCGAGTCGCTGCGCCCGGGAGATGCGGGCTGGTTCACCCTGATCGCCGCCTTTGCGGTGATGGTCTTCGCGACCGGTGCGCTCGCCCGCGGCGAAGCGGCCGACGCAGGGCAGCGCGCGACGCGGCATTAGCGTGGCAACGTGCTGAGCGCAATCGCGATCGTCCCGTCGGCGCCCGTCATGGTGCCCGAACTGGCCTCGGGCGGCGCTGCCGAGCTGGCCGAGCTTCGTGCGGCGCTGTTCACATCCGCGGCTGCACTGCCCGCACGGTGGATCGCCGTCGGAGTCGGACGCGCCGACGGGGTCGTGACACCCCCGCAGACGGGGACGTTCGCCGGGTACGGCGTCGACGTGCGGGTCGCGTTGTCGGCCGATGACTCCGGCGCGCCGACGGAACTGCCGCTGTGCGCGTTGGCGGCCGGCTGGCTGCGCGGGCAGGTCAACCCCGACGCGACCACCGAGGTGCGGATCTTCGCCGACGATCACGGCGTCGACGCGGCGCTGAATCTCGGTCGGCGGCTGCGCGCCGAGATCGACGAAGCCGCCGACCCCGCCGGGGTTCTCGTCGTCGCCGACGGCGCGAACACCCTGACCCAGCCCGCGCCCGGCGGTTACGACCCGGATTCGATCCCCGTACAGGCCGCCCTCGATGACGCGCTGGCCACGGGCGATGCGGCGGCGCTCACTCGGCTGCCGGCCACGATCGTCGGCCGGGTGGCCTATCAGGTGCTGGCCGGCCTCGAGCCGGAGCCGCGGTCGGTCAAGGAGCTGTACCGTGGCGCGCCCTATGGAGTCGGATACTTCGCCGGCGTCTGGCTTCCATGACGCGACCGATCGCGATCGTTGGCCCGACCGGCACCGGAAAATCCGAGCTTGCGCTGGCGGTGGCCGAACGCGTCGGGGGCGAGATCGTGAATGCCGACGCCATGCAGCTCTACCGCGGCATGGACATCGGGACCGCGAAACTGACGGTCGCCGAGCGGCGCGGCATCCCGCATCATCAGCTCGACGTCCTCGAGGTGACCGAAACCGCGAGTGTGGCGCGCTACCAGCAGGCCGCCGCCGCCGACATCGAGGCCATCGCCAACCGTGGCGCGGTGCCGGTCGTCGTCGGCGGGTCGATGATGTACGTCCAATCGCTGCTCGACGAATGGACCTTCCCCGCGACAGACCCGGCGGTGCGCGCCAAGTACGAGCAACGCCTCGCCGAGGTCGGTGTCAGCGCCCTGCACGCTGAGCTGGCCGCGGCGGACGCCGACGCCGCCGCGTCGATCCTGCCCACGGACGGACGCCGCATCGTGCGCGCGCTGGAGGTGGTCGAGTTGACGGGCCAGCCGTTCGCCGCATCCTTCCCGGCGATCGGTGCTCCTCGGTGGGACACCGCGATTGTCGGACTCGACTGGGAGACAACGGTTCTCGATGAACGTCTGATGCAGCGCACCGACAAGATGTTCCGCGATGGACTGGTGGAGGAGGTCCGCGCACTTCTGGACCGCGGCCTGCGCGACGGTGTGACAGCCGCGAGGGCACTCGGGTACGCCCAGGTGATCGCCGACCTCGATGACGGCGGCGACGGGACGGCGGCACGCGAACCGACGTTCTTCGGAACCCGCCGTTATGTGCGCAGGCAGCGGTCGTGGTTTCGTCGCGACCACCGCATCAGCTGGCTCGACGGTGCAGCGGGTGGCACCGTCGAGGAAACGCTGCGCATCTGGCGGGACGTATCCTGAGCAGGTGAAGTTCGCCAAAGGGCACGGCACCCAGAACGACTTTGTCGTGTTGCCCGACCCCGAGGGCGAATTGCGGCTGTCGCCGGCCGCGGTGGCCGCGCTGTGCGACCGCCGCCAGGGTCTCGGCGCCGATGGCGTCTTGCGGGTCACCAAGGCGGCCGCGGCGCATTCAGCGGGCGTCTTCGACCGGATTCCCGAGGGTGTGGCCCCAGACGACTGGTACATGGACTACCGCAACGCCGACGGGTCGATCGCGCAGATGTGCGGCAACGGGGTCCGGGTGTTCGCGCACTACCTGCGCGCGTCTGGGTTGGAGAGCCGCGACGAGTTCGTCGTCGGATCCCTGGCGGGACCGCGGCCGGTCGTGCTGCACGACTGGGACGCCACGGCCGCGGACGTCACCGTCGAAATGGGCAAGACCAACCAACTGGGTGTCGGCGAGGCGATCGTGGGCGGCAGACCGTTCGCGGGCCTGGCCATCGATGTCGGCAATCCGCATCTGGCGTGCGTCGACCCCGTCATGACGTTCGGCGAACTGGCGGCGCTGGACGTCGCGGCGCCGGTGTCGTTCGACCGTGGGCAATTTCCCGAAGGAGTCAACATCGAGGTGCTGACGGCTCCGGTGGACGGGGCCGTGTCGATGCGGGTGCATGAACGTGGTGTCGGCGAGACGCGGTCCTGTGGCACTGGAACCGTCGCTGCTGCCGTCGCGGCGCTGGCATACGGAGGTGCGGGCACGGGCTCACTGCGGGTGCACATCCCCGGCGGCGCCGTCGCCGTCACGATCACCGATGCGTCCAGCTACCTCCGTGGCCCGTCCGTCCTGGTGGCCAACGGCGAACTATCCGAGGAATGGTGGCGTGGCGCCCAGCGCTAATTCATGTGCATCGGCACCTTTGGACGTGTCAGTCTGTAATCGCTTATGACGTATCCCAAATTCCCAGTCAACGAGACACCCAGCGCGGGTGAGCTCGCCCTCGAAGACCGCGCGGCGCTGCGCCGCGTGGCGGGTTTGTCGACCGAACTCTCCGACGTATCCGAGGTCGAGTATCGCCAGCTTCGGCTGGAACGCGTCGTGCTGGTCGGCGTGTGGACCGAGGGCAGTGCCGCGGACGTCGAAGCCAGCATGGCCGAACTGGCCGCGCTCGCCGAGACCGCCGGCTCGCAGGTGCTCGAAGGTCTCGTGCAGCGCCGCGACAAGCCGGACCCGTCGACGTACATCGGCTCGGGCAAGGCGGCAGAACTGCGTGAAGTGGTGCTTGCGACCGGCGCCGACACGGTGATCTGCGACGGAGAGCTGAGCCCCGCGCAGCTCAACGCGCTGGAGAAGGCCGTCAAGGTCAAGGTGATAGACCGGACCGCGCTGATCCTCGACATCTTCGCCCAGCACGCCACGAGCCGCGAAGGCAAAGCGCAGGTGGCGTACGCGCAGATGGAGTACATGCTGCCCAGGCTGCGCGGCTGGGGTGAGTCGATGTCTCGGCAGGCCGGTGGCCGGGCCGGCGGCGCCGGTGGCGGTGTGGGTACCCGCGGACCCGGCGAGACGAAGATCGAGACGGACCGCAGGCGCATCCGTGAGCGAATGTCCAAGCTGCGCCGAGAAATCAAGGACATGAAGAAGATCCGCGACACCCAGCGCAGCCGCCGGTTGGCCAGCGACGTGGCGTCGATCGCGATCGTCGGCTACACCAACGCGGGCAAGTCGAGTCTTCTCAACGCACTGACCGGCGCCGGTGTCCTCGTGGAGAACGCGTTGTTCGCCACCCTCGAACCGACAACGCGCCGTGGGGAATTCGCCGACGGCAGGCCTTTCGTCATGACCGACACGGTGGGGTTCGTCCGGCACCTGCCGACCCAGTTGGTCGAGGCGTTTCGGTCCACTCTGGAGGAGGTCGTCGACGCCGACCTGCTCGTGCATGTCGTCGACGGTTCCGACGTCAACCCGCTGGCACAGATCAACGCGGTGCGCCAGGTGGTCAACGAGGTGATCGCCGACCATGACAGCAAACCGATACCAGAGTTGGTGGTGGTCAACAAGATCGACGCAGCCGACGACCTCGCGCTGGCGCAGCTTCGGCGGGCTCTCCCGGATGCGGTGTTCGTCTCCGCGCACACGGGTGACGGTTTGGGGCGACTTCAGCAGCGGATGGCCGAACTCATCGCTCCGACGGACGCCGTGGTGGATGTGACGATTCCCTATGACCGCGGCGATCTGGTCAACAAGGTGCATGCCGACGGCCGGGTCGATGCGACCGAGCACACCGCCGAGGGCACGAGGATCAAGGCGCGCGTGCCGGTTCCGTTGGCTGCCAGCTTGACCGAGTACTCAACGTTCTAGGCCGCGGCATCGCTACGCTTTCGCACATGGCCAAGCTTGATCCGTTTCGCAGCCAGCAGGCACGGGCGCAGCTGTTCGATGAGTACGACGCCGTCATGCGTAATTGGCCAGTCCCGGTCCGCGCATGGCGATGTCCATTGGATTTCGTGGCGCCGACCGCGCTGACCGATGACGAGTTGCGCGGAATCGGCGCACCGACGACCGTTCTACTCGGCGACCGGGAAGTCATCCACGCGACGGACCGCATGCCGCGCTCGCGCGTGCCGAGACGCTGATTCCGAATGCGTACGCGCTTCTTGTCCCCAGTGCCGGCCACATTTTGACGCTCGACGCGCCCGCGGTCGTTGTTGCCGAGATGATCGCGTGATGACAGCCGAAAGGGCCCCCGAACCAATGGGATTCGGGGACCCTTTCGATTGAGCGCTAGTTCTGCTCGGCTTCTTGCTTCTTCTCGGCGGTCTTGGCTGCCGCCCGTGCACTCTCGGCTTCGGCTTCCTTTTGTGCGGCGTTGCGCTGGGCCTCGGCCTTGTCCTGCTGAGCCTGGCCTTCGCGGTACAGGTCGTCACGTCCGGCGACCGCGCCTGCGACCTCCTTGACCTTGCCCTTCACGCCCTCGACGACGCCCTTGATGGCTTCTTCGGGTCCGCTGTTCTTGTCCGACATTCGTTGTCCTCCTTGCTGAGGGTCAGGTGGCCCATAAATTCCCCGGTTGGGCTATTCGCTAAACCCATTCCGCGCCACGGTGGCTGAGGTCACATTGCGTCTGACGTTGATTGATCGCGGTATAGCTGCCGCGGCAACAGAACTCACGAGCCGGGGAGTCAAGAGCAATGGCTGCGCATGGTGACCGTCGACGTCGGGTGTGCATAATCCCCGATTTCATTCCGATGTGAAGTTTCGTGTATCCGGTCGTCGGGCAATTCGATTCGGCGCTTCGCTGCGCAAGATCCGAGGATTTTGCACATCGCCGGGGTATTTTCTCTTTCAGAGTTTGCGTGTGTTCCTTGGTTATTAACGTCTTCTGACGGACAGTTGACGGGCGCGATACGTTTCATGGAATTTGCGCCGACTGTGGGAGGGTCAATGAGCGGGCAGAAGAGTCGGCGCCGCATGGTGCACACTCGGCTCGGAATCAGTTTGCTGACAGCGTCGATGGCTGTCTTGTTGGCACCGATCACGGCGGCGCAACCGGACGCCGACGCGAACGCAGCGATCACTGCGGCGTGGGAGGCCAGCGGCGGTGACGGGGGCACGCTGGGACCCAGAAACGGCGACGTCTACCCGGCCGGCCCCGGTTTCGGTCAAAACTTCGCTGGCGGCAAGATGTTCTTCACGCCTGCGACCGGCGCACACTTCGTCCAGGGTGCCATCCTGGAGAAGTACGAGTCGCTCGGCGGGCCAGCTGACAGCGATCTCGGTTTCCCCACCATCGATGAGGGGCCCGGACGGGCGCCGGACAGCCGAAACGTCACGTTCAGCGCGACGGACAAGCCGGTCATCTTCTTCACACCTGCAACCGGGGCACGCGTGGTCCGTGGGCCGCTCAACAGCGCGTGGGACAAGCTCGGGGGTTCGTCGGGCACACTCGGCGTACCAGCGGAGGACGAGGTCTACAGGGGTGCCGTCGTCTCGCAGAAGTTCACCGGTGGCGAGTTGTCGTATGACGTTCGCAAGAAGACCTTCACCACCGTGCCGCCGGAACTTGCCGCTCAGTTGGGCGACCTGCAGTTTCCCGAGGATCCGACTGCGGCAATCAATGCTGCCCGGCGCGCCGCCGGAGGACCGCTCGGGCCGCTGGGCGCCGCCGACGGAGCGCCCTTCCCGGTCGGCAAGGACGGACTGAGGCAGAACTTCGCCGGTGGCGCGATCTTCTACACACCTGCCACCGGTGCGAATGTCGTGACCGGACAGGTGCTGGCCAAGTACGAGAGCGTCGGCGGGCCCGAAGGCGATCTCGGGTTCCCGCTCACCAGCGAGGTCGACGGCGGCCTGCCCACTGCCAGCCGCATGTCCAGCTTCGCGGCCGAGGACAAGCCGGTCATCTTCTGGACGCCTGATCACGGTGCGGTGATCGTGCGGGGTGCGATGGCGGCAGCCTGGGACCGGCTCGGCGGGGCCAAGGGCGAGCTGGGTGCGCCGATGGCCGACCAGACGGAGGCCGGCGACGTCGTCACGCAGCGCTTCACCGGTGGCGTCATCTCGTGGGACCGAGCGAAAAACACCTTCAGCACCGAACCGGCCAATCTGGCCGCCGAATTGGCCGGCCTCGAGGTGCCGGGCCAGCAGCCGGCGGCCGAGGCGCCGGGCAGCCCCCAGGCGTCAGATTCCAACGACACCAACAAGTGGTTGAAACCGAACGTGTGGTGGCTGCTGGCGCTCGTACCGTTGGTGGCAGTGATCGGAGCCGTCGTGCTCGCGATCGCGCTGCGACGCCGCAACAAGGCCGATCCCTTTGCGTCCGACGAATCTCTTGCGATGCAAGACGTCCGATTCAGCGGCGACGCCGATGCCGCGTACAGCACCGCGGCCGCTCCGGATCGGGTGACTACCGACGACGAGTACGCCGCGGCGATGTTCGGCGATCGCTACGCAGGCGGGGGATTGGGCACACTGCCGCGCCGGGGCGAGGACATGCCACCGGAGGTCGTGCACGAGGAGGAAGACCTTTGGGGTGCGCCCTCGTCGGCATCGAGCGTTGAGGAGACCTCGCACGACGTCGCGGACGCCAACGACAACGACGAGCCGCCGGCCCGCGATGACGAGCCCGACGATGACGACGACGACCCGGACACCGTCGATACGGCACCGACTCGTATTCAGACCGCCGAAGCGGCGCTTGCCGCCGCGGCGGCGGCCGCCGCGGTCAAGCGCGACCCCCTCATCGATACCGGACGCCATGCTCGCATCGATGTCGACGACGAGCCGCCAACGCAGCGCGTCGCCTTCCTGGTGCCACTCGACGACCCGAACGAGGCGCCGGAGGGCTACCCCGTCAAGGCGAATACCAAGACTGGTGTGTATTGGGCGCCCGGCAGTCCTGCGTACGACGATGCCAGTGCCGAAATCTGGTTTGCCAGTGAGGAACTCGCGCGCGTGAACGGCTTCGTCACCGACGGCGAGGCCCGCTAGATCTTGCGGATCACCGTCACGACCTTGCCCAGCACGACGGCGTCGTTGCCGGGAATCGGATCGAACGCCGGGTTGTGCGGCATCAGCCACACCTGACCGCGCGTGCGCTTGAACGTCTTCACCGTCGCCTCACCGTCGATCATCGCGGCGACGATATCGCCGTTGTCCGCAACGTTCTGTTGACGCACGACCACCCAGTCGCCGTCACAGATCGCCGCGTCGACCATGGAGTCGCCGACCACCTTCAGCAGGAACAGCGAGCCCTCGCCGACCAATTCCTTCGGAAGCGGGAAGACATCCTCGACGGCCTCTTCGGCCAGGATCGGGCCGCCTGCGGCGATGCGGCCCAGCACCGGTACGAAGGTCGGTTCCGGCAGGGCGTCGGAGCCCGCGACGTCCGTGGCGACGACCGGTGGCGCATTGTCGGCGCCTCGGACGTCCACGGCGCGCGGACGGTTGGGGTCGCGGCGTAGATAGCCCTTGCGCTCCAACGTGCGGAGTTGATGCGCCACCGACGACGTCGACGTCAGTCCGACCGCGTCGCCGATCTCCCTGATGCTCGGGGGATAGCCGCGACTGGTCACCGAGGCGCGGATCACGTCGAGAATGGTGCGTTGACGCTCGGTCAGACCCGTGTCGAGCCCACCTCGCCCGCCGGTGCCGTCTGTGCCACCCGGGGTATCGCTGCTGGAGTCCATGGCGCGAATGTAGCCCGTGACAGCCGATTAATCAAACATGTGTTCGAGGCGTGTCGGATGGCTGCGAGTGCCAGATCCGGCCGTCCGAACTTGTCGGTGGGTGCCGCTATCGTTTGGCAACAGTTCGATCACATGTTCTATTAATCGAACACCTGAGCGAGTATGTTCGAACACAAGAGCGAACGACCTTGGACCGGAAGGCAGGAAGATGACGATTCTCGAGACGCGGGAAATCCAGGCAACACCTGTGGTCAGGCCGGGTATCCGGCCCGCGGGTGCACGGCGGCGGCCACCGTCACGGCGGCCCGGCGGCGCCCCGATGCGATACCGCAGCTCCGGTGTCCTCGTATCGCGCGCTCCGCGCCGGCGCCGGCCCATCACCCCGGTCACGACGGTCCTGTTGGCGATGGTCGCCGCAGGCATCACGGTGTGGCTCGGGCTGGTGGCACAGTTCGGCGGTGTCGTCGGCGAATCGGCCCCGGTGCCCGACCGGCTCGCGGTGGTTCAGGTGCAGACGGGCGAAACGCTGCAGCAGGTGGCGGGCCGAGTGGCGCCCGACGCGCCGGTGGGAAGCGTTGTCGACCGGATCCGCGAACTCAACCATCTCGACACTGTGGCGATTCATGCCGGCCAGACTCTGATCGCACCGATCAGCTGACGGTGTGCCATGGGCGGTGAAAACATCAGCCGCGCAACGGCATTCGGTAGCACCACGACGGGATATGTTCCAATCAACACGAACCTGAGCTCGCGAACTCCCGCGCAGGTACGCTCAGAGGAGTTCGAGTTGGTCGTTTGGTGGTGTGGCGAAGGAGCGGTGATGCACTGTCCGTTCTGTCGCCATCCCGACTCCAGAGTGGTCGATTCCCGGGAAACCGACGAAGGCCAGGCCATTCGCCGCCGCAGATCATGCCCGGAATGCGGTCGTCGCTTCACGACTGTCGAGACGGCGGTGCTCGCCGTGGTCAAGCGCAGCGGTGTCACCGAGCCGTTCAGCCGGGAGAAGGTCGTCAAGGGCGTGCGCCGCGCCTGTCAGGGCCGGGCGGTAGACGACGACGCGCTGAACCTGCTTGCTCAGCAGGTCGAGGACGCGGTGCGCGCCACCGGCTCGGCCGAGGTCCCCAGCAATGAGGTGGGCCTGGCCATCCTCGGTCCGCTCCGTGACCTCGACGAGGTCGCCTACCTACGATTCGCCTCGGTTTACCGCGGATTCACGTCGGCGGAGGACTTCGAGCGCGAGATCAAGGAGCTGCGTGAGCATCGCGAGTCTCCGCAGCCGGCCCAGAGCTGACCTGGCGCCTCAGTCGATCTGTTTCGTGCCGTCGTTGACGACGCGTCCCGCGACCCGCACCCAGCCCTCGGGGCTCCACTCGGTGGAGATTCTCGACCCCTTGCCCTGCACGATCTCCAGGTCCTGGCTGAGGTAGTCGGTGATACGGACCGCGGCGGCGCCGGTGGCCTCGTCCTCCGGGACGCCGAGATCGGCCGCGAACATCCGGGACCGGATCATTCCGGCGGATTTGTCGAGCCAGGTCCACAGATAGTGCTCGGCCGCATCGGTGTAGTCGGACGGATCCGCCGCCATCAGTTCGTCGACGGACGCCAGGTCATAGATCGCGAAGTCCGGAGCCCACTCCGCACGCGCACTCACGGCCGTGAGATCGCCGTCGTAGCTGACCTGCACGATGCCCGCGGGCACCTGCAACGTCTTGATCGCGAAACCCTGATCGCGCAGCCACCACGAGGCACCCACGGTCGGGTGACCCGCGAAGGGCAATTCGACGGCAGGGGTGAAGATCCGCGCGTGCGCCGTACTGGAGCCGCCTTGCGGTAGATCGATGAAAATGGTTTCGCTGTAACCCAATTGGGTGGCGATCCGTTGACGGTCGGTGGGCTCGACGGTGCTGTTGTCGACAACGCCCAGCGGATTTCCGAAATTGCCGTCGGGGTCGGTGAAGACCCGCAGCACCGTTACGTCGATGGCCATGGACCGATGCTACCGAGGTGGCGTCGAGGCTTCAGGTGGCGCTGCGCTCGTCGTGGTCCATTGCGTCGAGCACGGCGACCCGGGTGTCGACCGAGCCGGAGATCGCACCCTCTTCGATGCCGGTGCGCAGCAATCCGCGCAGATAATCCTGGTCGTAGACCGCGGGTTCGGTGGAAAGAATGAACTGCTCGAGAACCTCGACGAACCGGTAGGGGACGAACCGGTAGGGATCGTCGTGGAACGGGAAGTGCCCGGAACCGTCGAATATCTCCAGCCGTGAGCCGGGCATCGCCGCATGTGCCAGACGGGCATGGCTGACCGGTATCACCGAGTCGGCACTTCCCCAAATCAATTGCACCGGAACGGATTTAGTCAAGTAACATCGGTCGAGCATGGTGACCACTTGGCCGCGCCAGTCCACAACTGCGCGCAGCGTGCGCGCGAAGGCCGACGAGGCCGTCGGCTCCGGCAGATCTGCGAGGATCCGAAGCACGTCGGGAATGTCACGGCCGAGCCCGGTCGATCCGAACATCGCTCCGGCCACGCGCCCGACGACGTGCACCGCCGGCAACACCAGCGGTAGACGCAGAAACGCCAACGCCTCGCTGCCCATGGGCAGTGAGGCGACCCGCAGCGCGATATTGACGTCCTTGGTCACGCCGCCGGCTCCCACGAGGATCAGCCGCTCGACGAGCTGGGGGAACTGGTAGGCGAACTGCATCGCCACACCGCCACCCAGGGAGTGACCGACGACGGTGACCCGATCGATGTCCAGCACGCTCAGCAGGTCCCGCATCCCGTTGGCGTACGCGGCCACCGAGTAGTCGGCGCGGGGCTTATCGGACTTGCCGTGGCCCAGCAGATCTGGCGCGATCACGGTGAATCGCTGGGCCAACTTCGACTGCACCGTGCTCCAGGTGGTGGAGTTGTCGCCGATGCCGTGAATCAGCAGGATCGCTGGTCCGGAGCCCGCCACTCGATACGCGCGCCGGTACCCGTGGATGGTGCGGAACTCCAACTCGGGTGTGAGTTCCCGAACCGGGCGCAGGTTGGTCGGTCGCGCGGCCATTTCGACAACTTAGCTGCCCTTCCGGACGGGCGCTATTTGGCGTCGCCGTCTTTACCTCTGTCCTGCTGCCGGAGGAATCGCTCGAACTCCGCGCCGAGTTCCTCGCCGCTGGGCAGATCCTCGTCGTGGGCGAGCAGCGAGCGGTTCTCCTGGGCCGCGGCGAAAGCGTCGTACTGACGCTCCAGTGCGGTCACCACCTGGGCCACCTCGGTGCTGCCCTCGACCTGCTCGTTGATCTTCTGCAGTACCTCGGCGCCAGCGGCGTCCAGCGCCTGTAAGGGGATCTGGAGCCCGCCGGTCTTGGCCACCTCGGCCAGCAGCACCTCCGCGGCGGCGGGGTAGTCGGTCTGGGCGAGGTAGTGCGGCACGTGCACGGTGAAGCCGACGACCTCGTACCCGTGCTGGGACATCCGGAACTCCAAGAGGTTCGACACACTGCCCGGCACCTGCACCTCACCGACCCACGGCTGGTGTTCGGCGATCAGCTCCTTGTCGTTGGAGTGTGCCGTCAGCGTGATGGGACGGGTGTGGGGGACGGCCATCGGGATGGCCCCCAGGCCGATCACCCGGCGCACCCCGAGCCGCTCGGCCAGCAGCCGCACGGCCGTCAGAAACCGCTCCCACCGCAGGTCCGGCTCCAGGCCGGCGAGCAGCAGAAACGGCGTGCCGACACTGTCATGCATCGCGTAGAGGCTGAGCTCGGGTTCCTCGTAGTGGGTGAAGTGGTCGGTCTTGAAGGTCATCAGAGGGCGGCGCGATCGGTAATCCAGCAGTTCGTCGATCGCGAAGGAGGCCACCAACTCGGTGTCGAGGGTATTCCTGAGGTGCTGGGCGGCCAGCTTGATGGCATGGCCGGCGTCGGAAAAGCCCTCGAGCGCATGGATCAACACCGGACCGCGGCCATCGGGCGACGTCAGCTGCGGGGCTGGAAACTCCAGCTCGTACATGCCGGTCTGGTCCGGTTGGTAACGCTGCTCGGGTTGATCAGCTTCGTCCGCCATCTCCACGCCTCCTCGACGGTGTGAAAAGCGATGATCGCCTTTCCCAACGTGACAACCAGTGTGGCCCATGTTGCGTTCCCCAAACGTACGACCCCGGCCAAATGGCGGTGGTCGACGCGAGAATCGCTAATGGCGAAATTGATTCAGAGCACGCAGTTTGTTCATCACGTCCAGTGCCGCGACCTTGTAGGCCTCCGAGAACGTGGGGTAGTTGAAGACCGCGTCGACGAGGTATTCGATGGTTCCGCCGCAGCCCATCACGGCTTGGCCGATGTGGACCATCTCGGTCGCGCTGGTGCCGAAGATGTGGACGCCGAGCAGCTTCAGGTCGTCCGTCGAAACCAGCAGTTTCAGCATTCCGTAGGAATCGCCGGCGATCTGTCCACGCGCCAGCTCCCGATAGCGCGAGACGCCGACCTCATACGGCAGGCACTTCTTGGTCAGTTCCACCTCGGTGGCACCCACATACGACACCTCCGGGATGGAGTAGATGCCGATCGGCTGAAGGTCGGTCATGCCCTTGGCCGGTTCACCGAATGCGTGATAGGCGGCCAGTCGGCCCTGCTCCATCGAAGTGGCCGCCAATGCGGGAAATCCGATCACGTCCCCGACGGCATAGATGTGGTCGACGCGGGTCTGGAAGTTGCTATCGACGGTGATGCGCCCTCGCCCATCGGTCTGCAGGCCGGCGTTGGCCAGATCGAGGTGTTCGGTCTGGCCCTGCCTGCCCGCGGAATACATCACCGTCTCGGCCGGAATCTGCTTGCCGCTGGCCAGGGTGGTGACCGTGCCCGCGGCGCCGACGTCGACGGCGGTCACCTCCTCTCCGAACCGGAACGTCACCGCGAGGTCGCGCAGGTGGAACTTCAGTGCCTCGATGATCTCCGGGTCGCAGAAGTCGAGCATGTTGTCGCGCTTCTCCACCACGGTGACCTTGGTGCCGAGCGCGGCGAACATGGAGGCGTACTCGATGCCGATCACGCCGGCGCCCACCACCACCATCGTGGCGGGAAGTGACTTCAGGTCGAGGATGCCGTCGGAGTCCAGGACGCGGTCTTCGTCGAACTCGACGCCGGCCGGGCGCGCCGGCTTGGTACCGGTGGCGATCACGACGTGATCCCCGCTGACGGTTGTGCGCTCGCCCCGGGTGGGCTCCTCGACCAGCACGGTGTGCGCGTCGACGAACCGGCCATGCCCCTGGACGAGATCGATGCGGTTGCGCATCAACTGCGAACGGACGACGTCCTGCTCCTTACCGATCACGTGAGACGTGCGGGCGAGTAGGTCGGCGGGGGTGATCTTCTCCTTGACCCGGTAGCTGGCTCCGTAGAGCTCGCGCTGGTTCATGCCGGTGAGGTAGAGCACGGCTTCCCGTAGCGTTTTCGACGGGATCGTCCCGGTGGTCACGCACACCCCGCCAAGCATCCGTCCGCGTTCGATGATGGCGACCGTCTTGCCGAGCTTTGCCGCGGCTATCGCGGCCTTCTGGCCACCCGGGCCAGAACCGATGACGACGAGGTCGTATTCGAGCATGGAACCCATGGCAACAAGGTCTACGCCGGTTGCACGGATCTTGCACGCCGACGGGCGTCAACACCACGTGAAATTAATCGGCCGCTACCCAACCCGGATCTATACGCGCGCCTGGCCGGTCGGCGGGCGCAGCGGTGAGACGATGGCGCCGATGGGCGACAGGCTGTCGCGGTGCCTGCGCGGCTGCGCGCTGCTGATGGCCGCGGCGGCGCTCGCTGCATGCAGCCGTGTCGTCGTCGGGGCCTCGCAGCCGGTAGCCGCCGTAGAAGAAAAGGCCCCGGTCCCGGTTGCGCAGCTGCTCATCGAACCCAACCGTTTCCCCCCGCAGTACACGGCGGCGAAACTCGACGACGGCGCGCTGGACCGCGCGTTGCAGGACATCGACGGTGTTCCGAGGGGCGAGGTCGTCACCCCGCCCACCTGCACGCCGCCGGTGATGTGGCACAGCGAGGCCGTTGGTGTCGAAGGGGTCGACAGCGCGACCGCGAGCAGGCTGATCGTCGTCGTGATGCGACCGGTCCCGCCCTTGAGCAGTCGGCTGGAGCAACTGCGTGAATGCCCGTCGTTCGACGTGGGCGCGGGCGAACAGGCATCGACAGTGGTCGTGACGGTGCTGCCCGCCCCGCCGGTCGACGCGGACGACGTATACGCCGTCGAGCAGACCGTGACGACTGCGGAATCAGAGCGGACGGTGATGACTTTCGCGGCCCAAGTCGGCGACGCTCGGGTCAGCGCCAGCTGGCTACAGGACCCAGCGGTGGACCAGGCAGACACCTCGTCGCTGGACGCCCTGTTCCGGGATGCGGTGGTGAAGCTGCGCCGCGACGGATAGCGCCCGTGTCATCCCCAATCGCATTTTTATCCACATGGACGGGCCGTGCGACGTTGTGACGGCTGGGGGAGTCGGCGCCGGGAACCACGGTGGGAGCATGACACCGCATTCGCCCGACTTCAGCCTCAACCGCCCCGGCGTACTGATCGCCGCCCTGCCCGCAGTCCTGGGCTTCGTGCCCGAGAAGTCTCTCGTCTTGGTGACTGTCGATCACGGGGAGATGGGATGCGTCATGCGCGTTGATCTTTCCGATGAGGTGGCTGCATCCGTGGACCACATCGCCGAGGTGGCCGCGAGTGCGCGACCCGACGCGGCGATCGCGGTCATCGTCGATGACGACGGCGCGAGCTGCCGGATGTGCAACGACGACTACCGCCACCTGGCCGCCGCTCTGTCGGCGACACTCGCCGAGCACGGCATCGAATTGCTCGCGGCTCACATCGTTGACCGCGTCGCCGCCGGCGGACACTGGCACTGCGCCGACGGCTGCGGGAATGCCGGAACCGTCGAAGACCCGTCCGCATCGCCGTTGGCCGTGGCCGCGGTACTGGATGGCCGCAGGCTCTATTCGCGGCGCGCGGAACTTCAGGGGGTCATCGCGGTGACGGATTCGGCCCGCAGCGCCGCGCTCGAGGCTTCGATCGGTAGCTGCGATGCGGACCGGTCGGACGCCGATGTGCGACGTGACGTCGAAATGGCCATCGCCGCAGCGGTCGACGTCGCCGACGGTCAGCCGCTGTCCGATGACGCGGCCGCACGGCTGGCTTGTGCGCTGACCGACCCGCTGGTGCGCGATACGCTCTACGCGCTGGCGGTCGGCGAGGCCGCCGGACAGGCCGAAGCGCTGTGGGCGCAGCTCTCCCGCACGCTTCCCGAGCCATGGCGGGTGGAAGCGCTTGTGCTGCTGGCATTCTCGGCATACGCCCGCGGCGACGGGCCGCTGGCCGGAGTGTCGCTGGATGCGGCGCTACGGTGCGACGAGACCCATCGGATGGCGGGCATGCTCGACACCGCCCTGCAATCGGGGATGCGACCGGAGCAGATTCGTGACCTGGCCACGACCGGATACCGGTTGGCAGATCGGCTGGGAGTTCGATTGCCGGCCAAGCGCGCGTTCGGGCGCCGCGCGGGTTAGACCTTCTCGACCTTCACGGCGTGCGCCATGTGGTGAGGCAGTTCGACCTGCTCGTGGCCGGGGATCACGATCATGACGCCACCGTGGTCGTTGACCTCGACCGTGACGCGCGCATTGGGCACCACGCCGGCGTCCTTGAGCCGTCCGATCAGCTCGACGTCGCCCTGCACGTGCTCGGTCAGCTGTCGCACGACGACAGCTACGGGCATTCCGGCGGGCAGCTCGGTGAGCCGAACCAGGTTGATCTGGTCGGCGCCCGACTCGCTCGAGGCCAGTCCTAGCTCGGCAAGGCCGGGAATCGGATTGCCGAACGGGGAGGTGGTGGGGTTGTCGAGCACCCGCACCAGGCGGCGCTCGACGTCCTCGCTCATCACGTGCTCCCACCGACAGGCCTCGGCGTGCACTTCCTCCCAGGGCAGCCCGATCACGTCGACCAGGAGTCGCTCGGCGAGCCGGTGCTTGCGCATCACCGCCACGGCCAGTCCGCGGCCCTTGTCGGTGAGCTGGAGATGTCGGTCGCCCGCGACGTGAAGCAGCCCGTCGCGTTCCATCCTGGATACGGTCTGGCTGACGGTTGGACCGCTCTGGTCGAGTCGCTCGGCGATACGCGCACGCAGCGGCACCACGCCCTCTTCCTCGAGGTCGTAGATGGTCCGCAGGTACATCTCGGTGGTATCGACCAGATCGTTCATTTCACAACCCTCCGTCACGGGCGAGTCTACCGGCCAAGGGGCATGAACTGCGCCGCTACGCACCCCGACACGTACAACTAAGAATGCCCGCCGGCGGACCGGCGGGCATTCAGCGAAAACGCTCTCAGCTGGCGTAAGACCGCAACCGATCGGCACGTTCGCCGTTGCGGAGCTTGGCCATCACCTCGCGCTCGATCTGGCGGACGCGCTCGCGGGACAGACCGAACAGCTTGCCGATCTGGTCCAGGGTGCGCGGCTGTCCGTCGTCCAGGCCGAACCGCAAACGGATGACCTGTTGCTCACGTTCGTCGAGCGTGGCCAGCACATGGCGGATATCGGTGTGCAGCAATTCGGAGATCACCGCGTTCTCGGCCGACATCGCCTCGGCGTCCTCGATGAAGTCGCCCAGCGGCGCTTCCTCGTCGCTACCGACCGGCATGTCCAGGCTCACCGGATCGCGGCTGTGCTCGAGCAGATCGGTGATCTTCTCGACCGGGATGCCCGACTCTTCGGCGAGTTCTTCATCGGTCGCCTCGCGCCCCAGATTCTGGTGCATTTCGCGCTTGATCCGGGCGAGCTTGTTGACCTGCTCGACGAGGTGGACCGGAAGCCGGATCGTGCGGCTCTGGTCGGCCATGCCGCGGGTGATCGCCTGACGGATCCACCACGTCGCATAGGTCGAGAACTTGAACCCCTTGGCGTAGTCGAACTTTTCCATCGCGCGGATCAGGCCGAGGTTGCCCTCCTGGATCAGGTCGAGCAGCGGCATCCCGCGACCGGTGTAGCGCTTGGCCAGCGACACCACCAGACGCAGGTTGGCTTCCAGAAGGTGGCGACGGGCGGCTTCGCCGTCCCGGACGACGGCGCCAAGATCACGTTTGCGGCTCTCGCCCAGGCGCTTACGCGTCGCGAGCAAATGCTGCGCGTAAAGACCTGCCTCAATGCGCTTTGCGAGCTCAACCTCATCGGCGGCATTGAGCAAGGCCGTTTTGCCAATGCCGTTCAAGTAGACGCGTACGAGGTCGGCGGCTGGACTCTGGGCGTCCAGATCGCCCTCGATGCGGGTAAGGGTGGCATTTGCCATCACGGCCTCCTGATCGGGTCGAACTGTCATGAGCTATAACGCCCATCTGCCCGTAGGAGTTCCCAAGGATCGGTTGCTTCACACCTTCTGATCTGCGGTTATTCGATCTTGACCTGAGAATGTGCTGAGAAATGCGATAGAAAATCCTCAGTCCGCGAAATCGCGTTGCGAATCGCCCTCACCCGATTGCCGCGTCGAGTGCGCGCGATATTCCAGCGACGGTCGCTCCGCTGTGGGGAACAACGGAATTCGGCGTGCGGACTCGTAGCGACGCGGTTCTTCGGCGCGACGCGGCGGCCGATCGTTGGCGATGAGTACCGCGATCCACGGCAGGGGGATCGACGCCACCAGGATCGCCAGGGAGATGAGCCCGTTCTCCCAAATGCCGTACGCCACCGCGGCGGCGATGAGTGCGGGAATGCGCCAGAACATCAGCGCCAGATACTTGCGTACCCGCTCGCGGTGCTGGACTTCGTATGAGGGTGCGGCCTGGGTGATCAGGATCGGTCGGCCGTCGTCATCGAAACTCAGCTCTGGGCCGTGTTTCATACCTCCACTGTTCCACACTCGGCGTCTCGTGTACGTGTCGGAATTCTTACAGGCAAAATGGTTGGCATGCAGACCCAGACGATCGAGCGCACCGACACCGACGAACGCGTCGACGACGGCACCGACGGCGACGCCCCCAAGTTCTTTCATTACGTCAAGAAAGACAAGATCGCAGAGAGCGCGGTGATGGGTACGCACGTCGTGGCGCTGTGCGGCGAAGTGTTCCCGGTGACCAAAGCCGCCAAGCCGGGGTCGCCCGTCTGCCCCGAGTGCAAGAAGATCTACGAGAAGCTCAAGAAGTAGCGGCGTCGGGGGCCCGGTCGGCCGCCGGCGCGTCGTCGTCCCCCGCGAGCACGCCGCGATCGTTGCGCGCCTCGGCCTTCTGCTTGAGCCACAGCCGGACCCGTTTGGCATGCGTTGGGGACGCGGGCCATTCCTCCTGAATTGCGGCGTTCAGTTCGGCGCCCAGCATGATCGCGAAGCCGAGGAAGAAGGCGAACAGCAGGAACGCGATCGGTGTCGCGAGCGCGCCGTAGGTGTAGCCGGTGCTGGTGATCCACGTCAGGTAGACCCGCAGCCCCAATGTCGCCCCCAGGAAGACGACAGTCGCCAGGATCGAGCCCAGGACAAGGCGATGTGACGGTAGCGGTTCGGGCAGAGCCACCCGATACAGGATGTTCACCGCCACCACCAGCGTGACGAACAGCAGGGGGTAGTAGCCGAAGGCCAGTGCGTTGTCCCAGCTCTGGGGCAGCTGTGCAGCGATCTTGCGCGGCCCGAGTGCGACGAACGGTGCTGCCGCAATCGCCGCCACCAGCATCACCACGTACAGGCCCAGCGCGAAGAACCGTTGCCGCACCGGATGGCGCAGTGGTGTCTGATCGTGGGCCTCGACGACGGAGTCGACGAACGACGAGATGGCCGACGAGCCCGCCCACAGCGAGATCACGAAGCCGATCGACACCACTTCGCCGCGAGCGCCCTTGACGATGTCGCGCACGGTCGGCTCGATGATTTCGTCCACGACGCTGGAGGAGAAGAAACGTTCCGCCGTGCCGATCAGCTGCTCCTGGATGGCAGGCAGCGTCTCCGGGCCGAACAGCGGCGCGATGTACGCCAGACTTCCCAGCATCCCCAGCAGCAGCGGCGGCAGCGACAGCGCACACCAGAACGCGGCCTGCGCCGACTCGGAGAAAATCGAGTCGTCCCAACTCTTCGAGAGTGTGCGCCGGACGATGTGCCTGATGTGGTGGCGCGATGGCGGAAGGGGTAACGGCTGGGACTGGTCGTTCATGTCCAGACCAGCATTCCTGACGACGGCCCGTCTCGCCTAACCAGGCGGGCCGCCGTGTCGGCGGTTATGCCTCCAGCGGGCTGGATTCGAGAACGGCGGCAAGCTCCACCAGCTTGGCCTCATGCTCGTTCGCATGATGCTGGCAGAACAGCAGTTCGCCGCCCGACGGGAGCTTCGCCCGTACGCGAGCCGCGGCGCCGCAGCGATCGCAGCGGTCAGCCTTGGTCAATTCCGGGCTAATGAGCGTTGCGGTCATGGCACCTCCATCGGTTCTCGCGTATCTCTACTGTCTCAGACGCTTTCGGTTTCGGCCTTGTTCCCTAGGGGTTTACCGGTGTGTCGTGTCTCACCGTTATGCCAAGTTGCCGGCGCGTCAGACCCGCGGTATGCCACGCTTGCCGGCTGTGCTGGTCCATATTTGCGGCGCCGAGGAGTGGCGGTCGGCTCAGGACGCCGGTGAGCTACGGCCCGACTCGTTGGCCTCGCACGGTTTCGTACATCTGTCCACGCCCGAGCAGGTGCACCTGCCGGCGAACCGGCTCTACGCCGGCCGCTCAGACCTCGTGCTGCTCCGCGTCGACCCTGCACGCCTGTCCTCTCCGATCCGCTGGGAGCCCGGTGTGCCGAGCGATCCCGATGCGATGGTGTTCCCACATTTGTACGGTCCACTACCTACCAAAGCTGTGATCAGTGTCACGCCGTACAAACCGGGGTCCGACGGCGCTTTTGCGCCGCTCGAGCACTAGGGCCGAGCACGGCGGAAATGGGCCCTAGCCGGCCACGTACGCGTCGACCTCGATCTCCACGAGGTGCTCGGGCGCGATCAGTGCCGACACCTCGACCATGGTCGCCACCGGCATGATGTCGCCGAACACCTCGGCATGGACTGCGCCGACGGCGCGCCAGCGCGAGATGTCCGTCACGTACATCCGGGTGCGCACCACGTCCGCCAAGGAGGCGCCGGCGTCCTGCAAAGCGATCTCTATGCGCCGCAACGCGTCCCGCGCCTGCGCCCCGACACCGTCACCGACGCCTGTGGTGCCCGCGACGGCGACGTATGGGCCCGTCCGCACCGCCCGCGAGTATCCGACCGTGGCCTCGTACTCAGAGCCGGAGGAGACATTGCGGCGCGTCATCAGACACAAAGTAGTCGGCCCTGTGGCTCAGGCAACGGGTTTACAGTTGGGCCATTGACTGACAACCTAAACTGACCCACCGTGGGTATTCTTCTCGGCTTCGCGCCGTGGATCGTCTATTGGGTCCTGGTCGGCAACGTCCCCTTCCATACCGCGGTATTGGTCGCGTTCGCGATTGCCGTGTTGTCGTTCGTGATCGGCCGGGTGAAGGGAACGGCGGGCCGCACGCTCGAGATAGGCGCCATTGCAACGTTTTTAGTGCTGACGGTGCTGACCTTCACGGTGAGCGAGCAATTCATGCAGCAGTGGATGCAGCCGCTGAGCAACGCGGGCATCTTCCTGGTGGCGCTCGGCAGCATCCTCGCGCGCAGGCCGTTCGTCCGTGAATTCGCAGAGGTCGGCCAGCCGAAAGAGATCATCGAGACCGACGTCTTCAAACGCATCACGGCGGTGCTGACGTGGATCTGGGTGGCCGCGTTCGCGGGGATGACAGTGTCGTCGGCCATCCCGCCGATCGTGTACGGCGAGGCGACCATCCTGGACACCAAGACGCCGCTGTCCTTCGTCTGCTACTGGGTCGTCCCGTTCTCGCTCCTGGGCCTGGCGGCGCTGGCGTCACGGCTGCTTCCCGAGCGGATGGCTCCGCCCGACGAGGAGATCGTGCGCAACACCACATTCGTCGCGTTCGCCGAGGCGGAGATCGACCAGTTGATCTACCTTGCCACCGAGCACGCCAACCGTGAGGTAGGTGCGGGCAAGGAAGCGTTCGACATCAGGATCGGCAGCAAGGGCGTGCCGCTCGTCGGCGACGAGACGCGGGAGTCGTGGCCCTCGACGTACAAGGTGCGGGAGAAGAAGCGCTAACGGCGATCAGGCCGGAGCGGCCTCCACGATCGACATCATCGGCGTCGCGGTGTCGACGACGCGGGTGAGCCGAAACCCGCATCGCGCCAGCAGATTGGCGAACTCTGCGCGGGTGCGCTCCCGGCCGCCGGGGGAGACGAGCATCTCCAAGTCGAGCACGGCCCCCCAGTTCGAGGTCGCACGCTCCGGCAGCACGAGTTCGAGCAGCAGCAGTCGGCCGTTCGGCGCGATCGCGGTGCGGACGTTGCGCAGGATCTTCTCGGAGATGTCGTCGTCCCAGTCATGGATGATCGACTTCATGACGTAGGCATCGGCGCCGTCGGGAACCGAGTCCATGAATGAACCCCCCTCGACGGCGCAACGATTCGCGACGCCGGCGGCCTCGAGCACCGGCCCCGCGCCGGCGACGACCGACGGGAGGTCGAACAGTACGCCGCGGGCGGTCGGGGCCGAGCGCAGAATGGCGCTGAGCAGGTTGCCGTGACCACCGCCGATATCGACGATGAGCTTGAAGCCGGAGAAGTCATACACCGGGATCACGGTTTCGTTGGCCAACCTCGCCATCGCCGACATCGCGTCGTTGAAGATCGCGGCCTGCTCGGGCGCCTCGTCGAGATGCTCGAAATATGACTTGCCGTAGAGCTTTTCGGGTGAGGGGCGACCCGTCTGTACCGAATGCAGCAGCTCGCCCCATTCAGCCCAGTGCTCCGGGGATCCGATGAACAGAACCATCGACCGCAGGGAATTGGGTGCATCGGCGCGCAACGCTTCGCCCATCGCGGCCAACTCGAACCGGCCATCGGAGAGTTGGCGGAACACATCCCGGCCGGCGAGCATGCGCATCAACCGGAACACCGAGTCCGGGTGTCCGCCCACTTTGGCGGCCACCTCGTCGGCCGTCTTGGGGCCGTTGGCGAGTTCGTCGGCGATGCCGAGCTTGGCGGCCACGTAGAGGGCCTGGGACACCCAGGCGCCCTGCGCCGTCTCGAGCAACGCGATGTAGCCGGGCACCATCGCGCGGTTGACCTTCTGCAGCGCGGTACGGGCGGACTCGATGATGCGGACGACGCGGGCGGGCGGGACTTTTGCGGGCTTCTCAGACACGGAGGGAAAGACTACCGGTCGATAGCGGCGCTTCATTCTTTGCCGTATACGCGGATGGATATCTCGATTTGCTCCGTGGATACGGTTATCTGGTCGAATAGGTTAGGTACGCTTCGGCCGTGCCGGAAATTCGCGTCCGTGAAGCCGCCGAACTCTTGGGGGTCAGCGACGACACCGTGCGCCGCTGGATCGATGACGGCGCCCTGACCGCTCACCTCGATGCGTCGGGCCGCAAGGCGATCGACGGGGCTGCGCTGGCCGCGTTCGCCAGGGCGAACGCGAGTGTGGCGCCCAAGGACCCGCTGAGCGTCGCGAGTTCGGCGCGCAACCGCTTCGCCGGACTGGTGACAAAGGTCGTCACGGACACCGTCATGGCCCAGGTCGAGATGCAGTGCGGGCCGTTCACCGTCGTCTCGTTGATGAGCACGGACGCCGTACGGGAACTGCAGCTCGAGCCGGGCAGCGTGGCCGTTGCGGTTGTGAAGGCGACCACCGTGATCGTGGAGACGCCCGGGGGCCAATGATGAAGCACTCCAAGGTTTTTGCATCGGCGGCGACGTTGGCGTTGGTGTTGTCGGCGTGCGGATCTGGCGACGAGCCGGTGGACGGTCAGACGATCATGGTGTTCGCGGCGGCCTCACTAAAGTCGGCGTTCACCGAGATCGGTGAGCAGTTCAACACCGACAATCCGGGGACGACGGTGGAGTTCTCGTTCGCGGGCTCCTCGGATCTTGTCACCCAGCTGACACAGGGCGCACAGGCTGACGTCTTCGCGTCCGCCGACACCCTGAACATGGACAAGGCGGCGCAGGCGGGACTGCTGGACGGCGAACCGGTCAACTTCGCATCCAACACACTGACGATCGCCGTCGCACCGGGAAATCCGAAGCGGATCACGTCATTTCAGGATCTCACGAAGCCCGGGCTCGCCGTGGTGGTGTGCGCGCCGCAGGTGCCGTGCGGTTCGGCGGCCCAGCGGGTCGAGAAGGCCGCCGGCGTGGCTATCACACCAGTGAGCGAGGAAGCGTCGGTCAGCGATGTGCTGAACAAGGTGACGACGGGCCAGGCCGATGCGGGGTTGGTATACGTCACCGATGCCACGAGTGCGGGGGACAAGGTCACCGCGGTGCCGTTTCCCGAATCCGCGGACGCGGTGAACATATATCCGATCGCCGCGCTCAAATCGTCCGAGCACCAGGAACTGGCCCGTGAGTTCATCGAAGTCGTTACCGGCGAAGTCGGCGAGACGACGCTGAGCGCGGCCGGCTTCGCCCAACCCTGACCTACCGTGCGGGTACTAATCCAGGTAGTCGCGCAGCACCTGAGAGCGGCTGGGGTGGCGCAACTTCGACATCGTCTTGGACTCGATCTGGCGGATGCGCTCACGCGTGACGCCGTAGACCTGACCGATCTCGTCGAGGGTGCGCGGCTGGCCGTCGGTCAGGCCGAACCGCAGCCGAACCACACCCGCTTCGCGTTCCGACAGGGTCTCCAGCACCGACTGCAGCTGATCCTGCAGCAGCGTGAAGCTCACCGCGTCGACCGCGACGACTGCCTCGGAGTCCTCGATGAAGTCGCCGAGCTGCGAATCGCCCTCGTCACCGATGGTCTGGTCCAGCGAGATCGGCTCACGCGCGTACTGCTGGATCTCCAGCACCTTCTCCGGCGTGATGTCCATTTCCTTGGCCAGCTCTTCGGGAGTGGGTTCGCGGCCCAGGTCCTGAAGCAGCTCACGCTGAATGCGGCCGAGCTTGTTGATCACCTCGACCATGTGCACCGGGATGCGGATGGTGCGGGCCTGATCGGCCATCGCGCGGGTGATCGCCTGCCGGATCCACCACGTCGCGTACGTCGAGAACTTGTAGCCCTTGGTGTAGTCGAACTTTTCGACCGCGCGAATCAGACCGAGGTTGCCCTCCTGGATGAGGTCCAGGAACGCCATACCGCGGCCGGTATAACGCTTGGCCAGCGACACCACCAGACGCAGGTTCGCTTCCAGCAGATGGTTTTTGGCGCGGTCGCCGTCACGGCAGATCCACGCCATGTCGCGGCGCTGCGCGGCGGGCAGCTTCTCGCCCTTGTCGGCGAGTTCAGCCATCAGCTGGGTGGCGTACAGACCGGCCTCGATGCGCTTGGCGAGCTCGACCTCTTCTTCGGCGTTGAGCAGTGCCACCTTGCCGATCTGCTTCAGGTAGGCGCGCACCGAGTCGGCAGACGCCGTCAGTTCGGCGTCCTTGCGGGCCTGCCGCAGAGCCTCGGATTCCTCTTCGTCCCAGACGAAGTCGCCCGACGCCTTGTCCTTTTCGCTTGGCTCGGCGATCTCCTCGTCGTCGGTCGCAGGCGCCGCCACCGCGACCTTGGGGGCAGGCTTGCCGGCCGCGCCTTCCTCGGCCTCGGCCGCGACGGGCTCCTCGTCGTCGACTTCGAGGTCTTCCAGATCGACGTCCTCTACTTCGAGGTCGCCGTCGGGCTCCACCTCGACGTCGTCGTCGGTCTCGACCTCTTCGACCTCGCCGTCGACCTTCGTCGCATCCGCCTCAGGCGATGTGGCCTTCTTGGCCCGGCCGCGGGTCGCCGGCGCGCCGTCGCTCTTGGTGGCCTTGGCGGCCCGTTTGGCGGGCGCGGCCTTGGTCGCCGCCTTGGTGGGCTTGGTCGCGGTGGTCGCCTTGGCGGCGGTCGTGGCCTTGGTCGCCTTCGCGGCAGGAGTCTTGGCGGCCCGCTTGGCTGGTGCCGAACCGTTGGCGGTCTTCGCCGCTCCGGCCGGATTTGCGGCCCGTGCCGCGGAAGCCTTCTTGGCCGGGGTCTTGGTAGCGGTGCGCTTCACCGGCTGATCGATTGCCGGGCTTGCCTTTGTCGCTGCCACGTCACCCTTTCGTCGTACTTCGTTCCGGTGGGCAGTGCGGATCCCAACGCAGGCTGGGGTCATGCGCCATCGAAAAATGTCGGCTGTCGAATATCGGCGGTTTGATCTCGCCGCTATCCGGGCTACGGCCGCCGTCGTCCATTGTAACGACAGTGTGTGCCACTGCCGCCTTGAGCGGCAAATTCGATGGTTTCGGCGCGGCTACTTGCCGGTAGCTGTGACATCGACCGCAGCGGCCATCGCCGCGCCGACGATGCCGGCCGTGTTCTGCAAAGCAGCGGCCACCACCGGTGTGCGGTTCTTCAGCAGCGGAATCCACTTATCGGCTTTTCGGCTGATGCCGCCGCCGGCGATGAACAGGTCCGGCCAGATCGCGTTTTCGATCGCTACCAGGACCTTTGTCACCTCTTGGGTCCAGCGCTCATAGCTCCAGTCCTTCTTTTCCTTGATCGAGGACGCTGCGCGATGCTCGGCCTCCTTGCCGCCGACCTCGAGGTGACCGAACTCGGTATTGGGCAGCAGCACGCCGTTGTGGATGACCGCCGAACCGATGCCGGTGCCGAAGGTGAGCAGCACGATGACGCCCGTGTTGTCCCGGCCCGCGCCAAACCTTTCTTCGGCCAGCCCGGCTGCGTCGGCATCGTTGAGCACGGTCACCTGCTGGCCGTCGAGTGCCTTGCTGTAGAACTCGCTGGCATTGCTGCCGATCCAGCCCTTGTCCACATTGGCGGCGGTGCGCACGATGCCGTCGGTCACGACGCCCGGATAGGTGACCCCGACTTTCTCGGTCCAACCGAACTCGCGGACCACCGCGGCCACGGTCTTGCTGACCGCTTCGGGGGTTGCCGGCTGCGGGGTCTCGAGCTTGAAGCGGTCTCCGATCAGCAGACCGGTATCGAGATCGACGATGCCGCCCTTGACGCCGCTTCCGCCGACATCGATGCCGAAGCCGCGGCGTTGGCCCGCGCCGGTGGCCGCCGCTTCTGCGGCTGAATCGTTGGCTGTCATCGGCGCTCCTCTGGATCGGCCCGGCACTGCGATGCGCCACACACCTTAGTGGCTAGGCAAAACTCATGGGCGATCCCTCGGTAACGCGCGGGCCCAGTCGCGCAACCGGTTAGCGAACAGGCTCCCCGCGCGCCGCTGCACTGTGCTGCGATGTGCGGGTGGTCGAAAACGACACCCCGGCGGGCCGGGAATCCCTGACCGATCCCGTCCTGCTGCGCTCGGTGGCCGAGCAGCTGGCCACCGAGGCGGCCGCATTCGTGCGTGCGCGCCGCGCCGAGGTTTTCGGCGATCGGAACACCGTCTCGCCGGTCCGGGCGAAGAGCACCCCGACCGACCCGGTCACCGTTGTCGACACCGAAACCGAGGCGCTGCTGCGCGACAGGCTGGCGGTCCTACGTCCGGGGGAACCCGTGATGGGTGAGGAGCAGGGCGGAACGAACGACGGACGGTTGACGTGGGTGCTCGATCCGATCGACGGCACCGTGAACTTCGTGTACGGCCTCGAGGCATACGCGGTCTCGGTTGGCGTCCAGCAAGACGGAGCATCGGTGGCCGGGGCGGTCGCGAACGTCGCCACCGGCGCGCTGTACTCCGCTGCCGTGGGTCACGGCGCCGGCCTGCAACACGGGGGAGTCACGACGCGGCTTCGGGCCAGTGCCGCCACCGAACTGTCGATGTCGTTGGTAGGCACCGGCTTTTCGTATGCCGCTGAGAAGCGGAGCCGGCAGGCCGAAATCCTCACCACGGTGCTGCCCGCCGTCCGCGATATCCGCCGTTTCGGGTCGTGCGCGCTCGATCTCTGCATGGTGGCGGCCGGCGGTCTGGACGCCTATTACGAAGACGGCGTGCATGTGTGGGACTGGGCCGCGGCCGCATTGATCGCCGCAGAGGCCGGGGCGACACTGCGACTGCCGGCCAGTGACGGCACGCCCGGCCTGATCATCGCATGCGCACCCGGCATCTCCGACGCGCTTGCGGCTGTGCTGAACCGGGCGGGTGCGGTTTAGCCAAACTCGTTGGGCGCCAGTGAGTTACGTGCCTAGCAGGTGCTGGAGTGAATCTTTTCCAGCAGTGCCGCGTCGGCAGTCTGCGTCGCGTCGGGGCGCAAGCTGGCCAGTACGGCGTCGATGTCGTCGCTGTGGCTCAGTTCGGTGAACTCGGTGCCGATCGCCAGGTCGACGGTGTCATCGGTGCGCTCGTCTTCGAACAGTTCGGTGCACGGCGCGACGAGCCACACGGCGGCCGCGGCCGCCCGGCCCGAGGGTCCAAACCGAATCTGGCCCTGGCATGTCAGTCGGGCGCTCGCATACACGGCGTCGTTGGCCGCCGTCGGCTCGGCGAAGCCCTGATCGCGAAGTGCGCCGGCCACCTCGGCGGCCTGGCCGCCCTGCCCGCTCGCGTTGAGCACCCTGATCTTGGTGTCGGCGAGCTTGGCCGGGGTGACGTCGACCATCTCGCTACGGGTCAACTGCTGGCCAAGCGCCGGCGGTGGGTTGTTCGCGTCGGCCGGCGGCGGCGGGGGATTGCACGCGGCGGTCTCCTCCACCGCGACCGGCTGGTTCAGGGCGATGACCCAGATCGTCAGCGTCACGACGGACAGGGCGACGAGCGCCAGAATGCCCGGCAGGTAATTGCGCCGCCGGAATGGGCGGCCATGCTTGTCGAATGCCGTACCCTCGGTGATTTGCGCGACCACGAGAGCACTCTAGAGGTCCCGTCGCTGCGACCTTAAGGTGGCATCCCAGAGACTGTGATGTAAATCACAGTGCAACGTGTTTCATTCCGGGCACGAATCATTTGGTGGATGCGTTCGACGCTGGTACAAAGCACTGCTGCAAGATTTGATGGAGGGGACAGGAAATGGCTACCGATTACGACGCCCCCCGGCGTACCGAAACCGATGACGTTTCGGAAGATTCGCTGGAGGAGCTGAAGGCGCGGCGTAACGAGGCCCAGTCCGCGGTTGTCGACGTCGACGAATCCGAATCCGCCGAATCATTCGAACTGCCTGGTGCCGACCTGTCCGGCGAGGAGTTGTCGGTTCGCGTCATCCCGAAGCAAGCCGATGAGTTCACCTGCTCGAGCTGCTTCTTGGTCCATCACCGCAGTCGGCTCGCCAGCGAGAAGAACGGCGTGATGATCTGCACCGATTGCGCCGCCTGACGGCTTCAGGAACTACGCAGTGCCGCCAGCACTCGGTCGGGGCGGCGGGAGCTCACCAGCCAATACGGCGTCGGATCGTCCGGGTCGTCGAGAACCAACAAAACCATGGGGCCGACCCACGCCTTGTGCACGACGTAGGCGGCCGGGTCCAGCTGACGGCCCAGAGCCGCGGATTTCGCGCTGCGCGGAACTTCGGTGGACTTGGAGATGACGCCGACGGGCAGATGTGCGTCACCGACCCACAGCTCGGTTTCGCCTTCACCGGCGACCACGCGCAGTTGCGTGCTGCCCAACATCAACAGCGCCACGGCCGCGACCGGCAGCAATACGGCGTAGGGCAGCCACACGGGAATCGCCGGCACACCCTGGTTGACCTCGAGTCCGATCAGCGCGGCCAATCCCAGGCCGGGCAGCCACCACCACCACGGCACCATCAGCCGTTCGCGGTAGCGGACGGTTTGGGACGTGGCGCGCGTGTCGGACACGCGGCCAAGAGTAATCTCTGACGTCGTGTCCACCACTCTCGCGGTCGTGCGCCTGGACCCCGATCTGCCCATGCCGAGTCGTGCCCATGAGGGCGACGCGGGTGTGGATCTGTACAGCGCCATCGACGTCGAACTGGGTCCCGGTCAGCGTGCGCTCGTGCCGACCGGCATCGCCGTCGCCATCCCCCACGGAATGGTCGGACTGATCCATCCGCGCTCGGGTTTGGCTGCCCGCGTTGGACTTTCGATCGTGAACAGCCCAGGCACCGTCGACGCCGGATACCGCGGCGAGATCAAGGTGTCACTGATCAATCTCGACCCTGCCGAGCCCATCGTCGTACACCGCGCAGACCGGATCGCGCAGCTTTTGGTTCAGCGAGTCGAACTGCCCGACCTGGTCGAGGTGACGTCGTTCGACGAGGCTGGTTTGGCAGATACTTCCCGTGGCGGCGGTGGCCACGGTTCCTCCGGCGGACATGCGAGTTTGTGAAATGGCATTCGGTAGGCAAAAAGACGTGAAGGACAGTGGCGATGAGGTCACCTCGACGGGCGACGCCGACGTCGAGCCGGACGGACCGTTCGACATCGACGACTTCGACGACCCGGCGGTCGCGGCGGAAGGACGTCTGGACCTGGGCTCGGTGCTGATTCCGCTGCCCGAGGCCGGACAGGTGCAGGTGGAGCTCACCCCGCAGGGTGTGCCCAGTGCGGTGTGGGTCGTCACGCCCAACGGCCGGTTCACCGTCGCTGCCTACGCTGCCCCGAAGTCCGCCGGTCTGTGGCGCGAGGTCGCCGGTGAATTGGCGGAATCGCTGCGCAAGGATGCCACCCAGGTGTCGATCAAGGACGGCCGGTGGGGCCGCGAGGTCGTCGGTGCCGCAGCGGGTGCTCAGGGGGCCGGCGTCGTGCGGTTCATCGGCATCGACGGCTATCGCTGGATGATCCGGTGCGTTGTCAACGGGCCGGAGGAGAACGCCGAGGCGCTGGCGAAGCAGGCGCGAGACGCCCTGGCCGACACGGTGGTTCGCCGCGGCGACACCCCGCTGCCGGTGCGCACCCCGCTGCCCGTCGAGCTGCCCGAACCGATGGCGAACCAGCTGCGCGCAGCCGCCGAACAGGCCGCGGCTCAGCAGGCGCAGCAGGCCGGCGGGCAACCGCCCGAGGGGCCGACGCCGACCGCGCGCCGCAGCGAGCAGGGTTCGGCCATGCAGCAGTTGCGGACCATCACCGGCGGCTAACGAATTCGGCGCGCCAAACGACCGTGGGGGTGCATTGGCGCGCCCGATTCGCAAAGAGTCACGCCTCCAGCAGCGCGGACACGCAGGCCGCGCCCAGCACCGCGGGGTCGGCGCCCAACTCGTCGAGCGTGATCGTGTGCAACGAAGCGCGCGGAGCCGCCGTCATCCACTCGACGCCCACCTCGACGGGGTGCACTGGATCGTCCGTCGCCGCGGCAATCCCCATGGGGACCGCCAGCTTCTCCAACTCGCTGCACGTCGGCGCGACGTAGGCCGCCGCGGCGTCCATCGCATCGGGCAGTCCGGGCCACTGGCCGACCCACGAGCGGGTCAACTCGTCGGCCAGCCACTGCGGGCTGCCCGCGCGCATCTGAGCGGTGGCCGAGGCCAACCCGTCGCGTCGCAGCACACTCGCGGAATGGCGTGCAGCTATCGCTGCCGGCGCTGTGTCGGGGGCGCCCGTCCAGGCCGGCAGGGCGGCGAGGACCGCTACCGCGCGGCCGGGATGAGCAAGTGCCCAGGCGGCGGCGACCGCGGCGCCGATGGACACTCCGCCGACGGCGATCGGGGCCGTGCGCGCCGCGTTGTCGAACGCCTCGCGGTACCCGTCGATCAATCGCTGCGGTTGCGGCTTGGGGGTGACCACGACTGCGCCCTCGCCGTGCAGGGCATCCGAGAACGCCCGGTAGACGAAGTCGTCATCGGATCCGGTGCCGGGCAGCAGTATCGTCGTGACGCCGCGGAGAATGACGCTCATCACACGATCGTGCCCTGCGAACTGCCTGATCGGCGCGTCGCCCCACCTTGCGTGGCAGATCGGAACCAAGAGGTCTACCGTGGCGTTGTTCGGGGTATAGATCAACGGTAGATCTGCAGAACGTTCAGGAGACGCCATGGCTACGGCCGAAGGGTATCTACGCCGACTGACCCGGCGGCTGACTGAAGCCCCGGAACAGCTCGACGTCGACGAGCTGACTGACGAAGCGGCCAACACCGGCGCCTCCAAAGCCATCGACTGTCAACGCGGCCAGGAAGTCACGATGATCGGCACCCTGCGCAGCGTCGAATGCAACGGCAAGGGCTGCGCGGGAGGTGTCAAAGCCGAGATGTTCGACGGCACCGACACCGTGATGCTGGTCTGGCTCGGCCAGCGCCGGATCCCCGGCATCGAATCGGGTCGCACTCTCAAGGTCCACGGCCGGGTCGGCAAATTGGACAACGGCACCAAGGCGATCTACAACCCGCACTACGAGATCCAAAAGTGAGTGACCCCGGAACCGAACCGGGGAAGCGTTCCAGCAAGGCACACGCCGTCCTCGAGCAAATGGGCGGCGTCAGCGGACTGATCTACTCCTCCCTGCCGGTCTTGGCATTCGTTCCGGTATCGCAGTTCTTCGGGCTCACCGCGGCTGTCTACTCGGCCCTTGGCATCGCCGCCGTCATCCTGGTGTGGCGGCTGGTGCGGCGCGAGTCGACCCAGCCGGCGATCTCCGGCTTCATCGGCGTTGGCGTCTGCGCCGGAATCGCCTACTTCATGGGTGAGTCCAAAGGCTATTTCCTGCTTGGTATTTGGTCATCATTGATCTGGGCGTCCGTCTTCGCCCTGTCGGTGCTGATCCGCCGTCCCGTCGTCGGCTACGTCTGGGGCTGGGTCAACGACCACGACCGCGACTGGCGCAGCGTGCGCAAGGCGGTGCGCGCGTTCGACGTCGCGACGGTGGTGTGGGTCTTCGTCTTCGCATCCCGCTTCGTCGTGCAGCACCACCTCTACGACGCCGATCAGACAGGCCTGCTGGGCGTCGCCCGCATCTCGATGGGCTGGCCGCTTACGGCGGTGGCGGCGCTGGTGACCTATCTGGCGATTCGGGCGGCACAACGCGCGATCCACGCCGAAGCCCCAGAGGCCGCAGTCGTTCCGGACGGCACGCAGCGCGAGAATCCGGGCGTGACGCAGCCGGATGCCCACTCAGCCTGACGATCCAAGCCCGAGTCGCGCCGACGACAGCGATAGGTCGCTCGTCGCGGTCGCGGTGCTGGCGTCGTTCGTCGCGTTTCTCGACGGGTCCGTGGTCAACCTGGCGCTGCCCGCCATCGAGCGTGATTTCGGCGGCGGCCTGGCGCTGCAGCAGTGGGTGGTGGACGGATATCTGCTCACCCTCGGCGCGCTGATCCTCGTCGCGGGAGCCATCTCCGACCAGTACGGCCGCCTGGCCGTGTTGCGGACGGGCCTCATGATTTTCGCGGTGTCCTCGGTGGTGTGTGCGTTGGCGCCCACCGGCTGGGTGCTCGTCGCCGCTCGCTGCATGCAGGGCATCGGCGCGGCGTTCCTGGTGCCCAGTTCGCTCGCGATGATCAACGCTCGCTTCTCTGGGTCGGCGCAGGCCCGCGCGATCGGAACCTGGACCGCTTGGACCGGAACGGCTTTTGTGGTCGGCCCCCTGCTCGGTGGCGTGTTGGTCGACGCGCTGAACTGGCGGTGGATCTTCGGAGTCAACCTCGTGCCGTTGGCGATCACGCTGTACCTCACGACCAGGTTGCACCCCGGGGAGTTCACCGCATTTAGTCGGTCGGCGCGCGTCGACGTCGTCGGAGCGGGGCTGAACGCGGTCGGACTCACGGGCGTGGTGTACGCCCTGATCGAGGGGCAGCGCTTGGGCTTCTCACATCCAGCGGTCGTCGTGGCCTTGGTGGTCGGAACCGCCTGCTTGATTGCATTCCCGTTGTGGGAGTGGCGAACACCCGATCCGATGATGCCGCTGCATATCTTCGCCGCCCGCAATTTCGCGGTCGGAAACCTTGCGACGGTGTTCCTCTACGCCGGCGTCTCACTCGGCATGCTCGTCATCGGGCTGTTCCTTCAGGAGACCGCAGGCCTGTCCGCGACGGAGGCAGGACTGGCCACTCTGCCGGTCCCGGTGCTGTCGTTTCTGCTCGCGCGCCGGTTCGGCATGCTGGCAGGGCTCCACGGTCCGCGGCTGTTCATGGCGATCGGGCCGCTGATCGCGGCGATCGGCTATCTGCTGATGTCCCGGGCGGCCGAGCCGTTCGACTTCTGGACACACATGCTGCCCGGACTGGTGGTGTTCGGCCTTGGGCTGACGATCACCGTGTCGCCCCTCACCGCGGCGATTCTGGCCGCCGTCGATCCTGCGCAGAGCGGCATCGGCTCGGCGGTCAACAATGCGGTGTCGCGGATCTCGGGGCTGATCGCGATCGCATTCACCGGTGTGATCATCGGCGGCACAGTCGATTTCGAAGGATTTCGGCAGGGCATGCTGGTGACGGCGGGACTCTTCATGCTCGCCGCGGTGATCTCGGCGGTGGGTATCCGCAACGACCAGTGCGATCTCGGCCGCGTCTCACCGGAGTCGACGGCTCCGTGCTACGACCGGGCGACCCCGCCGCCGGCATACCCGCCGCGTTCGGTCAGCGCGCCTCAGGATTGAGCAGGAGCTCCTGCAGTCGATCCTCGACCTCGGTGACCGCGACGAACAGCAGCTCGTCGCCGCCTTCCAGCGGCTCGTCGCCCTCGGGCACGATCACCCGCGGACCACGCAGGATCGTCACCAGAGTCGCGTCGCGCGGCAGCTCGAGACGCTTGACGGGTTTCCCGCCCCACGGCGTGTCGTCGGGCAGGGTGATCTCCACCAGGTTCGCCTGACCCTTGCGGAATTCCATCAGCCGCACCAGATCGCCGACGGCGACGGCTTCCTCCACCAGGGAGGCCAGCATCCGGGGTGTGGACACCGCTACGTCGACGCCCCAACTCTCGTCGAACAGCCACTCGTTGCGCGGGTCGTTGACGCGGGCAACCACCCGCGGCACGGCGAACTCGGTCTTGGCCAGCAGGCTGACCACCACGTTCACCTTGTCGTCGCCGGTGGCGGCGATCACGACGTCGAATTCCTGCAGGGTCACCGACTCCAGCACGGTCAGCTCGCAGGCGTCGCCAAGACGCCATTGGGCCGCGGGAATCGCGTCGACGTCGATGTGGTCGGGGTTGCGTTCGAGCAGCGTGACCTCGTGGCTGTCGACGAGTTCCCTGGCGATCGAACGCCCGACTGCGCCTGCTCCTGCTATGGCGACCCTCATTGCGCCTCGGCGTCCTCGCTGGGCGGCAGCGCCGCGATGGCCAGCGCCTCGGCGATGTGTCCGGCGATGGCGGCCATGAACACCTGATCGCCCGCCTGGACGACGGTCTTGGCGTCGGGCAGGTAGCCCTCGCCGAAGCGGATCAGGAACGCGACTCGGCCGCCGGTGGCGTTCTCGAGGTCGGTCAGGCGTCGGCCCATCCATTCCTCATGCAGCGCCAGCTCGGTCACGCCGACGTTGCCCGACGGATCACGCCACTTGGTGGTCTCGGTTTCGCGGGTCAGCACGTTGAGCAGCCGATCGGTCGTCCACGGCACGGTGGCGACCGTGGGAATGCCCAGCCGCTCGTAGACGGCGGCGCGTTTGGCGTCGTAGATGCGGGCGACCACGCGCTCGACGCTGAACGTCTCTCGGGCCACGCGCGCGGAGATGATGTTGGAGTTGTCGCCGGAGGACACGGCGGCGAACGCACCCGCGTCCTCGATACCGGCCCGCAGCAGCACGTCACGGTCGAATCCCATGCCCAGCACCCGCTCGCCCGGAAAGTCCGGGGACAGTCGGTGAAACGCGGTGCTGTCCCGATCGATGACCGCGACGTCATGGCCGATGCGGGCCAGACTGTCGGACAGCGAAGCGCCGACGCGGCCGCATCCCATCACCACTACTCGCACCTGTTGGTCCCTTCCGGTCGAACCTGCGCACTCGGAACGCTACAACCATTCACCTCTGCGCTTACCCTTGGCACTCGTGTCAAAGCTTTCGACCGTCACGCGGCGGCTGGTTCTGGGCCGTCCGTTCCGCAGCGACAAGCTGTCGCACACCCTGCTGCCCAAGCGGATCGCCCTGCCGGTGTTCGCCTCCGACGCCATGTCCTCCGTCGCCTATGCACCGGAGGAGATCTTTCTGGTGCTCTCGGTCGCGGGCCTGGCGGCCTACTCGATGGCGCCCTGGATCGGACTGGCCGTCGCGGCGGTGATGATGATCGTGATCGCCAGCTACCGGCAGAACGTGCACGCGTACCCGTCGGGCGGCGGCGACTACGAGGTGGTCACCACGAACCTCGGCCCGACCGCGGGCCTGACGGTGGCGAGCGCGCTGCTGGTGGACTACATACTGACGGTGGCGGTGTCGATGGCCTCGGCGATGTCGAACATCGGGTCGGCCGTGCCGTTCGTCGGCCAGCACAAGGTGTTGTTCGCCGTCATCGCGATCCTGCTGCTGGCGTCGATCAACCTGCGTGGCATCCGAGAGTCCGGCACCGCGTTCGCAATTCCCACCTATGCCTTCATGTTCGGCATGTACGTCATGTTGGGCTGGGGATTTTATCAAATCTATGTTCTCGACAGGCCACTGCAAGCGGAATCGGCGGGCTTCGAAATGCATTCGGAGCACGGCGAGATTCTCGGTTTCGCCTTGGTGTTCCTTGTCGCGCGGGCGTTCTCCTCCGGTAGTGCCGCGTTGACCGGCGTGGAGGCGATCAGTAACGGCGTGCCGGCGTTCCGGAAACCGAAGTCGCGCAACGCGGCAACGACGCTGGCGCTGCTCGGCGCGATCGCCATCACGTTGTTCATGGGCATCATCATGCTGGCCAAAGCGACGGGTGCACAGATCGCTGAGCGTCCCCATGAACAGCTCGTCGGCGCACCGCCCGACTATGACCAGAAGACCCTCATCGCTCAGCTCGCCGACGCGGTCTTCCACAATTTTCCCGTTGGGCTCTACCTGATTGCCGGCGTCACGGCGCTGATCCTGGTCCTGGCGGCCAACACCGCATTCAACGGCTTCCCGGTGCTGGGATCGATACTGGCGCAAGACCGTTTCCTGCCCCGCCAGTTGCATACCCGCGGCGATAGGTTGGCCTTCTCCAACGGCATCCTGTTTCTCGCACTCGCCGCAATCGCATTCATCGTCGCGTTCCGCGCCGAGGTCACAGCGCTCATTCAGCTGTATATCGTCGGGGTCTTCGTATCCTTCACCCTCAGCCAGATTGGGATGGTCCGCCACTGGACGCGGCTGTTGCGCACCGAGACCGAGCCCGCCGTCCGTGCCAAGATGAAGCGTTCCCGAATCATCAACTCCATCGGGTTGCTCTGCACGGGAACGGTTCTGATCATCGTCGTGGTGACGAAGTTCCTCGTCGGTGCCTGGATTGCCATTCTTGCGATGGGCGGCTTGTTCGTGATCATGAAAGCCATTCACAAGCACTACAACACCGTGGCGCGCGAACTGGAGGCGCAGGAGGCCGAAGAGGCCGACGGCATGGTGTTGCCGAGCCGCAACCATGCGATCGTGCTGGTGTCCAAGCTGCACCTGCCGACCATGCGGGCGCTGGCCTACGCCAGGGCCACCCGTCCCGACGTGCTCGAGGCGATCACGGTCAGCGTCGATGACGCTGAGACCCGTGCGCTGGTGCACAAATGGGAGGACAGCGACATCAGCACGCCGTTGAAGGTGATCGCCTCGCCATACCGAGAGATCACCCGCCCGGTGCTCGACTACGTCAAGCGGGTCAGCAAGGAGTCGCCGCGCACCGTCGTGACGGTGTTCATTCCCGAGTACGTGGTGGGCCACTGGTGGGAGCAGGTGCTGCACAACCAGAGCGCGCTGCGACTCAAGGGCAGGCTGTTGTTCGAGCCGAACGTGATGGTGACATCGGTTCCATGGCAATTGAGTTCGTCGGAGCGCCTGAAAACGCTCGCGCCACAGTCCGCTCCTGGCGACGCACGCAGGGGCTTTTTGGATTGAGCGGCGACGGAAAGGTCGACGGGTCGCCCGGCTCGTCGTCCGAACTCACCTTGACCGTGGGGCCACCTGCCAACGGCGGCAGTTGTGTCGCGCGCCACGACGGGCGGGTGGTGTTCGTGCGCTATGCGTTGCCCGGTGAGACGGTCCGCGTCCGGATCAGAGACGGCGCCTCGGATCGCGGATCATATTGGCACGCCGACGTTGTCGAGGTCATCGAACCGTCCGCCGACCGGGTCGACCCGATCTGCCCGATCGCCGGGGTGGACGGTGCCGGTTGTTGCGATCTGGCATTCGCCGATCCGGCGGCGGCGCGGCGGCTGAAGGGTGCGGTGGTCGCCAATCAGCTGGAGCGGTTGGGCGGATACGCATGGCGTGACGAGGGCGACGCGGTGGCCGAGCAGGTGGGCGAGGGCGGGGCCACCGGCTGGCGAACCCGAGTACGATTGGACACCTCCGCGCGGGGCAAGGCGGGATTTCACCGCTACCACAGCGCCGAGCTGGTCACCGATCTCGATTGTGCGCAGCTGCCGGCGGGCATGCTCGACGGCGTCAACGACTGGGTCTGGCCGCACGGTGCCCGCGTGCACGTGGCGGTCGACGACGACGGTGACCGCCACGTCGTGCAGTCGGGTCCGCGGGAGGGCCGCAAGTCCACCACGCACGTCATCGAAGGCGAATACGAGGCGGTGCAGCGCGTCGGGGACCGCGTGTGGCGGGTACCGGTGACCGCGTTCTGGCAGGCGCACCGCGATGCTCCGCGGGTCTACAGCGAGCTGGTGACCGAATGGGCGCAACTGCGCCCGGGCATGACGGCATGGGATCTATACGGTGGGGCAGGGATTTTCGCGGCGACGCTGGCGCGCGCCGTCGGTGACACCGGGAAGGTCCTCACCGTCGACACGTCGCGCGGGGCGTCACGCTCGGCGCGCGCGGCGCTTGCCGACCTGGGGTGGGTTTCCGTCGTCACCGACTCCGTGAGAAGGGCGCTGACCGGTCAGCGGGGGAGGCCCGACGTCGCGGTGCTGGACCCGCCGAGAACGGGAGCCGGTCGCGAGGTGATCGACCTGCTGGCCGACGCCGAGGTGCCGAGAGTGATCCACATCGGTTGTGAGGCCGCCTCGTTCGCCCGCGACATAGGGCTGTACCGAGGCCACGGATATGCCGTCGAAGATCTGCGGGTGTTCGATTCGTTTCCGTTGACTCATCACATCGAGTGCGTCGCCGTGCTGACGCGTTGACTTCCCCGGCTGCGCGTGGGCCCAGTGCTCAGGGCGATCGGCGCGAGCCGGTCAGCTGTCGAAGTGCCGCTGCAGCCGTCGCTGTCGATGCCCGAACAGCGCGCGAATCCCGGCGCCGATCACCGGCGTCAGCACACGCAGGGGAGTGCGTAGCTCGAACGTGAGACGATCGCGCACAACGGTTTTCGCGTCGCCATCGGGCTCCAGCATGCGTTCGTGGCGCCAGCTGCGCATGGACAGCATCGTCGACTGCTCGTCGAAACCGCGGCCCGGCCATAATTCGGCGATCATCAGGTCGTCGTAGTCGAACGGCAACACGCCGAACAGTCGCATCCAGCAGCGGCCGACCGGGGTTCCGATGGGCACGGTGTCCACGGTGAGGTCTTTGGCGCCGCGCGGCATCGACATCGTCATCCACGGCCGTAGTTCGTCATTGATGCCCTCGGGTGTGACCACGCGGGCCCACACCCGGTCGACGGGCGCATCGACAAGGCTCTGTCGTTCGATGATCATGACGCTCAAAGGTATCCGACGTCATCGCCCGGCAGACGTCTACCGCTGCCGCCAGCGGTCGAGCAGCGCCGGAATCTCATCCAATAGGAATGCATAGAAGTCGCGCATCTGAGTGAGACGTTGATGGGCGAGGCCGTCCTCGGGTGTGGCCGCGATCCCTGCCTCGGCCGCCTTCAGGACGGCGGTCGTCACTTCGTTCTGATTCGTATATTGGACGGCCCACGCGTCATCGCGCAGCCGGTAGTGGTCCCGCCGGCTTCCCGGCGCCGGCACGCGCTCCACAAGTCCTACGGAGCTGAGCATCTTGAGAGCTCCCGAGATCGAGCCTGTGCTGGCCTGCAGCTGTTCGGCGAGGTCACCCATGGTCATGGCCGGATCCTCGGTGAACAGCAACGATGCTAGAACTCGCGCGGTCATCCGCTGCAGACCGTGTGAGCTGAGAACGAGCGCGAGCTGCTCGGCGGTCTCCTGGGGATCCGAGGCCATAACAATCTCCGGTCAGAGTCTTCAAAGATTTCTGAAAAGTCAGTATAGTCAGCGACGGCGCTCCGGGAAGTCTGGTCGGAACTGGTATTCGCGTACCCAGAGGAGACCGTCCATGGAGAGTGTCGCCCCGGCGGCCACGCCGCCGTCCACCACTGCTGAGGTGATCCGCGTCCGCGGTTTGACCTTCGCCTATCCGAAATCGACACAGCCGGCAGTGCGCGGCATGGACTTCTCGGTGGGACGAGGCGAGATCTTCGGATTTCTCGGTCCCAGTGGTGCCGGCAAGTCGACCACGCAAAAGCTACTCATCGGGTTGCTTCGCGGGCACGGCGGCGAGGCAGCGGTGTGGGGTCAGGGCCGCTGACATGGGGTCCGGACTATTACCAGCGCATCGGCGTCTCGTTCGAGTTGCCGAATCACTATCAGAAGCTCACCGGCCTGGAGAACCTGAGATTCTTCGCCTCGCTCTACGACGGCGACACGCTGGATCCGATGGAACTTCTCGGCGCAGTGGGTCTCGCCGACGACGCTGACACCCGAGTTGGCAAGTACTCCAAGGGAATGCAGATGCGTCTGGCGTTCATCAGATCGCTGATCAACGACCCGGACCTACTTTTCCTCGACGAGCCCACTTCCGGTCTTGATCCGGTGAACGCGCGCAAAGTCAAGGACATGATTCTTGGTCTAAAGGCGCGGGGCCGCACTGTCTTCCTCACGACGCATGACATGGCCACCGCCGACGAGCTTTGCGACAGAGTCGCCTTCGTGGTCGATGGCCGAATTGTCGCCATGGACACGCCGGCCGAACTGAAGATCGCCCGCAGTCAACGACGGGTCCGAGTCCAGTTCCGCGGGGAGAACGGCAGTCTGGAGGCCGCCGAGTTCGCCATGGACGGCCTGGCCGACGACCCCGCGTTTCACGCTGTGCTGCGAGATCACCACGTCGAAACCATTCACAGCCGCGAGGCCACCCTGGACGACGTCTTCGTCGAGACCACCGGAAGGCAACTGGCATGAAACGCCTCACGAGTGCGTTGCGGCTCGAGGTTACGCTTCAAGTCAGGCAGAAGTTTCTGCATGCGGCGGTCTTCTCCGGGCTCATCTGGCTGGCAGTCTTGCTGCCCATGTCGCACGCCCTGCGTCCGATTGCTGAGCCGTACATTTTGTTGGGCGACATCGCGATCATCGGGTTCTTCTTCATCGGAGGTTCGGTGTTTTTCGAGAAGCAGGAGCGCACCCTCGGTGCCGTCATCTCGACACCGTTGCGGTTCTGGGAGTACCTGTGCGTGAAACTCGCTGTGCTGTTGGGCGTTTCAGTTCTCGTAGCGCTCATCGTAGTGTCGGCCGCCCACGGATTCGCCTATCGTCCACTCCCTCTGCTGACCGGTCTGGTGCTCGGCACCTTGTTGATGCTGCTCGTCGGATTCATCACGTCGCTCCCGTTCTCTTCGGTCAGCGATTGGTTCATGTCGGCGACCGGCCCTCTGGCAGTGATGACGGGCCTCCCAGTGCTGTATTTCTCCGGGGTGTGGGTGAGTCCGGCGCTTTACCTGATCCCTACGTTGGGGCCGCTGCTGCTGCTGGGGGAGGCGTTCGATCAAGTGACACTGGCCCCGTGGCAGGTGGCCTATGCCGTGCTGTATCCACTCGCAGGTTTGGTGGTGCTGTTCTTGGTAGCCAGGGCGCTGTTCGGCCACTACGTCGTGGCAAGATCGGGAGGTATGTGATGACTTCGATGACAACGTCAGTGAAGGCGCTTGCGGCGTTCGGCCGCAACGACATTCGTGGAACCTACCGTGATCCGCTGTTGGTCATGATCGTTCTGGCGCCCGTCATCTGGACTGTCGGAGTCGTCATCCTGGTCCCGTTGTTCACCGACATGTTAGCGGCACGATACGACTTCGATCTGGTTCCCTACTATCCACTCGTTCTCACCGGCTTCCTGCTGCTGACGAGCATCATCATCACGGGCGGACTCGGCGCCTTCCTTGTGCTCGACGAGGTCGACGCAGGCACGATGACCGTGCTGCGGGTGACCCCGGTGCGGTTGTCGACATTCTTCGCCTACCGTGCGGGCACCGTCATGGCGTTGACGACCGTATATGTGGTCGCGACGTTGTCGTTCAGCGGAATACTCGAACCAGGTCTCGTTCCCACCCTTGTTCCGATCGGGCTGCTGGCCGGATTGTCGGCGGTCGTCACACTGTTGCTGATCGTTGCCGTCGCGGCCAACAAGATTCAGGGCATCGCCATGCTGCGCGGCCTTGGCATGTTGATCGCCGGGTTGCCGTGCCTTCCGTGGTTCATCGATTCGGCCTGGAATCTGGCTTTCGGTGTGCTGCCGCCGTATTGGGCGGCGAAGACGTTCTGGGTCGCCAGCGAGCACGGCACGTGGTGGCCATACCTGGTCGCCGGTACGGTCTACAACCTCGCGGCTGCCTGGTTACTGTTCCGGCGATTCGTCGCCAAGAACACATGACGACGAGATGTGAATGCCAACTCAGGAGGTCAAATCGCGGAGGCGGTAGCCCGCGATCCCCAATCCGGTAAGCGCTCCACCCACAACCAGGAACGCAATTGTCGCCGGAATGTCGGGTGAGACCGACGGCACCGCCGCGATATGCACGTATGGAGAGATGTCCAGCACCCACGCGGGGGCCTGCATGCTGTCGGCGATGACGTTGAGCAGAAACCCCCCGACCACAGGTAGCGCGCCGATAGCACCCACCGTCGACGGGAGCCAGCCGACGGCCAGGGCTGCCGCGCCGAGCGCCAGCCACCCAACCGGGGCGGTGTTGAGAGCTCCCGCGAGTGCATCGCCGATACGCAGTGGGGCGCCGGTCAGCGCCGCGCCGCTCCACATGGCGGCTGCTGCGACGAGATGCAACGAGACCAATCCCACTGCGGTAACCGCTATCTCCGTGCCCAGCAGGCGCTCGCGAGACAACGGCGAGGCGAACAACACGGTCCACCGGCGCGCCCGCTCGTCACCTACGAATGCTGCGAGCCGCGTTACGCAGTACAACCCGGTCGCGATGGTCATCAGGCTGAACAAAGCCGCAGCGAAACCCTCCGCCGAGTTCAGACCCGCGAAACCCGCAGCGGCGGCCAATTCCGCGAACCGAGGGTTTTGCTCGAAGAAGTCCAGTATGGAAGCGATCACCGCGCCGATGATCAGGAAGTAGGCGCCGATTCCCGCAGCCCACCCGACCGTGGGACGCAGGGCGCGCCGCGCGGCGAAACCGTTGATCGAACCCAACAGGCTGGTGCGCGGCGGGCGTCGTGTCGAGAGAGTCAACAGTCCGGTACCAACGTCGCGGCGGCCCGCTGCGTGGGTGGCGCCAACCGCGAACGCGACGGGATAGCACGCCAAAACCAGCAAGGGGGCAATCCGGTTCTCGGCGTAGGGCGCCACGCGTGCGACGAGACCGAATGGGCTGAGCCAGGCGGACCATGCGAATGCCGCGACTCCGTCGGAGAGCATCCGAACCAACAATGCGGCACCGAGGAACCCCACTGAGAGTCCGACTGCGGACGGCCGGTTCGGCATCACCTGAGCGGCCACCAACCCGACGGAAGCAAATGTCAGCGTCACACCGAGAACGCACGCCGCGTACGAAATGGCGCCGAAAGCGTCGGTGCCGGCGGCCATCAACCCGAGGCCGACCCCTGCACTGATGACCGTGGCCGAACCGGTCAGCGCTATCAGGTAGCGACGCACGACCTCTACGGTCCGGATCGGTCCGGAAAGCAGAAGATCCCAGCGCCCGGCGTCTTCCTCGCCGCGGGTGATTCGGACGGCCGTCAGCATGATCCACACACCGGCGAGCACGAGCACCGGTGTACCTGTCCGCCACACCGTGAACCCGCCCGGATCGTCCAGCGCCACCGGCGCGCCGAAAAGAACTCGTATGGCTGGGTTTTCGGCCAGCGCTCGCAGTGCGCTTTGACTCAACTCACCGCGGAAGGTGGACTGGTACTGGGCGGCGACCAACGTCGACATCCCTGCGCACACTGCGGCGACGAGCAGCGTGCCACGTCGCACTTGTCGGGCCGCGAGCCGGGTGACGGCTCGCCCGGCCGGCACCCGCCGGGCGAGCGCGTGGCGCGCGGCGAGGGTTGCGGCCATCACGACGCCTCGCCGTAGTAGTCGAGGAAAATCTCTTCCAGCGTGGGCTCGTGCATCGCGACCGTCGTGACGTCGACCGCGGCGAGGGCTCGCAACGCCGGCGTTGGTGAGCCAGACACGTTGAAGCGCAGGTGTTTTTCTCCGAGTCGCTCGAGATCGGTGATGCCGGGCACGTCCATGAGGCTCGGCTCGGCGTCGCGGTAGGTCACTTCGATGCGGGTTCGGCGCAGCCGACGCAACTCGCCGATCGTGTCGATCTCGACGAGCCGGCCGGCTCGCAAGATGGCGACCCTGTCGCAGAGCGCTTCGACTTCGGCCAGTTGGTGCGAACTCAGGAACACCGTTTGGCCACGTTCACGCGCCTCGAGGACACAGCGCCGAAACTCACGCTCCATCAAGGGATCGAGGCCGCTGGTCGGTTCGTCGAGCACCAACAAAGGAGCCTGGGTGGCGAAGGCGGACACGATCGCGACCTTCTGCCGGTTCCCGCTGGAATAGTTCTTGGCCCGCAGGTCCAAGTCCAAGGCGAAGCGTGCCACCAGTTCAGCTCGGTACTCGAGGTCGACCCCGGGGCCCACGTTGCCGGTCACCTCGAGGATCTCCGCGCCGGTCATCGTCGGCCACAAGGCGACATCGGCAGGGACGTACGCGAGGTGGCGGTGGGCGCGGCGGACGTCGTCGGCGCGGTAGTCGAAGATCATGGCGGTGCCGGCGGTGGGCCGGATCAGTCCGAGCAGCATGCGGATTGTGGTGGACTTGCCTGCGCCGTTAGGGCCGAGGAAACCGAACACTTCTCCTCGTGCGACGGTCAGTCTCAGGTCGTCGACAGCAACGAGTGACCCGAATCGTTTGGTCAGTCCCTCGGTTCGAATGGCGTCGTCGCACTCGGCGCGCGCAGGCGCGGATGACGTGGGATACATCGGAGGCCCTTTCACGGTCGGTCAGCTGGCAGCCGACCAGACTTCCCGGCACTCCTGGTGAGGAATCTACTCGCGCGCAGGCTCACGCACCAGGTTGTCTGGCGACGACGCTTTCGGGCGAATGGCATAGGGTGGTTTCAGGTGTGCCGGGAAGTCTGGTCGGCGATTCCTTCAGCGACCGGCGACTACCGATTAGGCGAATACTTGAGCACCGATCCACTTCGTCGCTTCCCACGCGGAGCGCTGTTCTCACGGGGCTCGTGGGCGGAAACCAGCCGCGTCACGTCCATTCTTCGCAAGGAAACCGTCGGCGGGGCGATCCTGCTGGTGGCCTCGGCCATCGCGTTGATATGGGCCAATTCGCCGTGGTCGGCGAGTTACTTCGGGCTTCGAGATCTGGAGATCGGCGGTGAACCGCTGGGTCTCCATTTGAACCTGACGCTGGGCGAGTGGGCCGCCGACGGGCTGCTCGCGATCTTCTTCTTCATCGTCGGACTGGAACTCAAGCGCGAGTTCGTCGCGGGTGATCTGCGCGACCCGAGCCGTGCCGCCCTGCCGATCGCCGCCGCCGTCGGGGGAATGGTGGCGCCGGCGCTGATCTTCATCGCGGTGACCGCCCATGTCGGCGATGGCGCGACACGGGGTTGGGCGATCCCGACCGCGACCGACATCGCGTTCGCAGTTGCTGTACTCGCCGTCATCTCGACACACCTGCCGTCTGCGCTTCGTACCTTCTTGTTGACACTCGCGGTGGTCGACGATCTCTTGGCAGTCACGGTGATCGCCGTTTTCTACACCGAAGACATCAAGATCTGGGCGCTGGGCCTGTCAGCTGTACCGCTGGCGCTTTTCGCGCTGTGTGTGCAGCGGCGGGTCGATTCATGGTGGCTGCTGGTGCCGCTCGCTGCGGCCACCTGGGTGCTGATGCACGAGTCCGGTGTGCATGCCACAGTGGCCGGCGTGCTGCTCGGCTTCACGGTGCCTGTGGTGCGCTCAGCTGCGGCCGGTGGTCCTGACGCGGGCCCGGGATTGGCCGAGCATTTCGAGCACAAGCTGCGCCCGTTGTCGGCAGGTGTCGCAGTGCCCGTTTTCGCGTTCTTCGCCGCCGGGGTGTCAGTCGGTGGATTCAACGGACTGATCACTGCGTTGAGCGACCCGATCGCCTTGGGCATCGTGCTCGGACTCGTCGTGGGCAAGCCCGTCGGCATCTTCCTGACGACCAGGGTGCTGGCCGCAGCGACCCGCGCCACCCTCGACTCTGCGCTGCGGTGGATCGACGTGCTCGGCATCTCGATGCTGGCGGGCATCGGGTTCACGGTTTCGCTGCTGATAGGTGACCTCGCGTACGGCTTGGGATCGCATCGTGACGAAGTCGTCAAGATGGGCGTGCTGACCGGGTCGGTGTGCGCCGCCGTGGTGGCAGCGGTGCTGTTGCGGCTGCGGAACAGGCAATATCGGCGCATCCACGAGATCGAAACCGCCGACGCCGATCTTGACGGAGTGCCCGATGTCTACGAGTCTCGGCAGGACCGCACCGAACCTGGTGCGTAGACTGACGGGATGCTTGAACAGATCCGCGGCCCCGCTGATCTGCAGCACTTGACCCAGTCACAGATGAGTGAACTGGCGCAGGAAATCCGCGAATTCCTGATTCACAAGGTCGCTGCAACCGGCGGACACCTCGGCCCGAACCTCGGCGTCGTCGAGCTCACGCTTGCGCTGCATCGGGTGTTCGACTCGCCGCACGATCCGATCATCTTCGACACCGGACACCAGTCCTACGTGCACAAGATGTTGACGGGCCGCATCCGTGATTTCGACTCACTGCGCAAGAAGGGCGGCCTGTCGGGCTACCCATCGCGCAGCGAGAGCGAGCATGACTGGGTCGAATCCAGCCACGCCAGCGCCGCGTTGTCGTATGCCGACGGCCTGGCCAAGGCCTTCGAGCTGTCGGGGCATCGCAACCGTCACGTGGTCGCCGTCGTCGGCGACGGCGCACTCACCGGCGGCATGTGCTGGGAGGCGCTGAACAACATCGCCGCGTCCCGGCGCCCTGTCGTGATCATCGTCAACGACAACGGCCGCAGCTACGCGCCCACGATCGGCGGCTTCGCCGAGCACATGGCCGGACTTCGCCTGCAGCCCGGGTACGAGCGCGTGCTCGAGGAGGGCCGCAAGGCCGTCCAGAAGATGCCGATCATCGGCGAGATCTGCTACCAGTGCATGCACAGCATCAAGGCCGGCATCAAGGACGCGCTCTCGCCGCAGGTGATGTTCACCGATCTCGGCCTCAAGTACGTCGGCCCGATCGACGGCCACGACGAGCACGCGGTCGAGTCCGCGCTGCGGCATGCGCGCGGCTTCAACGCGCCGGTGATCGTGCACGTGGTCACCCGCAAGGGCATGGGATACGCCCCGGCCGAGAACGACGAAGCCGACCAGATGCACTCCTGCGGTGTCATCGACCCCGAGACAGGGCTGGCGACATCCGTGCCCGGTCCCGGGTGGACGTCGGCGTTCTCTGAAGCACTCATCGGCTATGCCGCCCGGCGGCGCGACATCGTGGCCATCACCGCCGCGATGCCCGGCCCGACCGGTCTGACCGATTTCCGGAAACGGTTCCCCGACCGATTCTTCGACGTCGGCATCGCCGAACAGCATGCGATGACGTCGGCCGCCGGTCTGGCGATGGGCGGCATGCACCCGGTCGTGGCGATCTACTCGACGTTCCTCAACCGCGCGTTCGACCAGGTCATGATGGATGTCGCGCTGCACAAGCTGCCCGTCACGATGGTTCTGGATCGCTCCGGCGTCACCGGTCCGGACGGCGCCAGCCACAACGGCATCTGGGACCTGTCCATGCTGGGCATCGTCCCGGGCATGCGGGTGGCCGCCCCGCGCGACGGCGCGCGTCTGCGTGAGGAACTCGGCGAAGCACTCAACATCAAGGACGGGCCGACCGCCATTCGGTTCCCGAAAGGTGATGTCGGCGAAGACATTACGGCGGTCGAGCGCCGTGGCGGCATCGACGTGCTCGCGGTCCCGGCCGACGGCCTGTCCGACGACGTGCTGATCGTGGCCGTCGGCCCATTTGCGGCGATGGCGTTGACGGTCGCCGAGCGGCTGCGCAACCAGGGCATCGGGGTCACTGTCGTGGACCCGCGGTGGGTCCTTCCGGTGCCCGCCGCCCTTGGTGAGCTGGCGGCCGCGCACAAGCTGGTGGTCACCATCGAGGACAACGGCGTGCAGGGTGGTATCGGTTCGGCGGTGTCGGCGGCGCTGCGCCGGGCAGAGATCGACGTGCCCTGCCGCGACGCCGGGTTGCCTCAGGAGTTCTTCGCACACGCATCGCGCGGTGAGGTGCTCGCCGACGTCGGACTGACGGACCGCAACATCGCCCGCCAGATCACCGGCTGGGTGGCGGCTCAGGGGTCCGCGGTCTCCGAGGCCGAAGTCAGCCGCCAGCTCGATTGAGCGGTACCCGGCCCACTTCCTGCAACGCGTCGGTCTCGCTTGGCTGCTCGAAAAAGACCTGGGCGCTCCGGCCGTCGACCTCGACGGTTGCGATGGTATTCCCGAACAGCGGGCCGCAGACGTTAGTCCAGGCCACTGGCGGCGATGGCACGCCGGAACGCCGCACCCACCAGCGGGTCAGGGCGGCCGCGGGCTTCGTCCAGCCAAGAAGGAAGGCAGGCTTGACGAACAGCGGTACGTAGTTATGCACGGGCGAACACACCAGCTGATGCACGGTGGACCCGTCGGGTGATACGCCGTCGACCTCGGCGCGGGCGGCATAGCTGTGGTGCACGTCGCCGGACAGGATGCTGATCGTGGACGGCCCATCGGGATGATTGGCGATCCGCGCGATCATCTCGCCGAGGCGCACCAGTGACTTGTAGAACGCTGGCCAATGCTCGAAATCGCCTGCCTGCCTGAGCTTTTCGCCGAGCTTTCCGCGCCAGCCGTCACGTTCGGTCGCCTGCTCGTTGAGCGTCTCAAGATCGCCGATCGCCGGGGGCATCAACCACGGCACCGACGACGCGAGCAACAGGTGGTCGAGTGTCTCTGGATTCTCCTCGGCTTTCGACTCGACCCAGCGGAACTCCTTCTCGCCGATCATCATGCGCTCGCCGGAATCCAGAATTCGGCCGTTGCGGGAGTCGATCATGATCAGCCGGGTGCGCCCGAGGTCCCACCGATAGCTGAACCGGACGCCCTTGTTGCTATCGACCTCGCGGTCGGCTTTGTCGGCCACTTCGGCCAGGTGTGGCCAGGTATCGCCCTTGATGGCCAGCAACTGCTGGTAGTCGTCGTTGTCCGCCAGCTCGTGCGGGCTCAAATTGCCGAGGTGCTGGTACACCCAATAAGACGCCAGACCCGCGCGAATTCGGTCGTGCCACCATTCCAGGCCTGCCATCTGCGCGCGCCATGCCTTCGAGGTGTTCCAGTCGTCGCGGATGTCGTGGTCGTCGAAGATCATCGCCGTCGGCACGGTCGACATGAGCCACCGGATCTCCGGGTCGCCCCACGAATGCCGGTACAGCCGCTCGTACTCGGCGAAGGTGACGACCTCATCGGGCGGCCGGTTGCCGTGCCGATTGCGCCTGCGGCCTGCCACCCGGCGCACCTCGTCGGGCGGAAGCTCGTCGGCGTAGAGCTGGTCGCCGAGCAGGATCAGCGCATCGGGCCACTTGTCGATGGGCAGATCGCGCATCCGTTTTGCGTAGGAGTCCAGCGCGTCGTGCTTGAGTTTTTTCTCGACCTTCTTGACCTCAGTCTTCGGGTAGCGGCACGACCCGAAGATCGCGCGCAACCGGTGCGCCGTGTCGGGGCCCCGGGTCCGGATGACGCTGGGTGGAAATTTCGCGAAGGCCGGGTCGGTGAGCGGCCATACCGTCTCCCCGTTGAACGTCACCTGGTACTCGGTCACGCTGTCGGGGTCGAGTCCGGTCACGGTGACCAGTGCGAAGTGGTGTCCCTGCACTTCGAACGTGTTTGCCGAATGCCCCAAAACCTGAACAGTGCCCGCGCTTTCGGTCTGCACCCACACCAGTGCGGTCGTATCAGCGACGTGCCGCAGCGTCGGTCCGAGGAGCAAGCTCACCAAGTCGACATTAGGGCACCTCGCGGGCCGCGTCCTGAAGTCACGACAGGCTCGTGACAGAGTCTGGTCATGGATGCTGAACTCGAACGCTGGAAGGCTGCCGGCCGGCACTTCGACTATCTGGGCTTCGATATCTTCTACCGGGTCGACGGGCCGCCGATCGGCCAGGCACCCGTCCTGCTGGCGATTCACGGCTACCCGTTCAACTCATCGGATTGGTCGCTGATTTGGCCCGCATTGGTCGAGCGGTTCACCGTCATCGCACCCGACATGATCGGTATGGGCTTCTCGGCCAAACCCGTCGCCTACGGCTACTCGGTGCATGATCACGCAGACATGCATGAGGCATTGCTCGACCATTTGAACGTCGAGGTCTGCCACATGCTCGCGCACGACCTCGGCGACTCTGTCGGCCAGGAGCTGTTGGCCCGCAGCGAGTTCGGTCAGCATGCGTATGGATCGCTGCGCTACCAATCGATCACCTGGCTCAACGGCGGAATGTTCAACGAGACCTACACACCGCGCACCATGCAGAAGCTGATGTCCGGGACACCGCTCGGCGATCTGATGAGTCCGTTGCAGGGCAGCCCGCTGTCGCGACGCATCGTCGAGCCGACGATCAACGAGATGTTCGGCCCCAACACCAAGCCCTCACGCGAGTTGATGGACCGATTCCACGAGATTCTCGAATACAACGACGGCAAGCGGGTGATGCATAAGGTCGGACGATTCCTGGCCGACCGGTACACCCACCGCAATCGTTGGGTGCGCGCCATGCGTGAGACCGCGGTGCCGATGCGGCTCATCGACGGGCCCATCGACCCCAATTCCGGTGCCCACATGGCTCGCCGGTATGCCGAGGTCATCCCCGACGCCGACGTGGTGATGCTCGCCGACGACATAGGTCACTGGCCGCAGATCGAAGCCCCCGACGCGGTGCTGAAGCACTTCCTGGCCCACGTCGACCGGGTCAGCTAGTCGCCTGGCCGTCAGATATGGCGGGGTCGGGGTACAGCGCGTCCGCGAGCACCGGGACGACGAGCTCGCGCTGCCACCGCCGTGCCCCAGCCTCGCGCAGGAAACCGTCGATCGCCGCCTCGGTCGCCTCCCGTGACGGCAACGGCTGCCAATCCCAGCACAACCGCCGCACGATCTCCGGGGTGATGACGTTTTCGGTGGGCACCGAAATGCGCTGGGACAGTTCGGTGATGCCAGACCGTGCCGCCTCCAACCGGACTGCGGCTTCGGGCTTGCGGCGCGCCCATCGTGATGCAGGTGGGGGACCGGTGGACGGTTCCTGCGACGTCGGTGGGTCGTCGGTGGTTCGTGCACGCGCGAGCGCCTCCAGCCAAACATGAGCCATTCGTCGTTGCCGTGAGCCCCCGAAAACCGGAAGCGCGGTGAGCTTTTCGACCGTATCCGGGTCGGCGGTGGCGGCATTGACGATCGCCGCGTCGGGCAGGATGCGTCCCGGCGCAATGTCACGGCGCTGCGCAATGTGATCGCGCGTCGTCCACAGCTCGCGGACCGCCGCCAGCGCGCGTGCGTCACGGATCTTGTGGATGCCCGACGTGCGCCGCCAGCGGTCCCGGCGCGTCGGCATGGCCTCGACCGTCCGCAGATATTCGAACTCCTCTGCGGCCCAGTCGGATTTGTGCTGCTCCTGGAGAACCGCGGCGATCGCGTGGCGCAGGTCGAGCAGCACTTCGACGTCGAGCGCCGCGTAGTTCAACCATTCGTCCGGCAGCGGCCGCTGCGACCAGTCCGCAGCGCCGTGGCCCTTCGTCAACTGCAGGCCGAGGAGCTTTTGCACCATCGTGGCAAGGTTCACCTTGTCGTAGCCGGCGAGGCGGCCTCCGAGTTCGGTGTCGTAGAGCTTCGTCGGCCGCATACCGATCTCGGCAAGACAGGGCAGGTCCTGATCAGCCGCGTGCAGCACCCACTCATCGGTGGCCAGCACCTTCGCGACCGGAGCCAGCGTGGCGACGGGATCACCGCCGTGGTTGACGGGGTCGATCAGCACCGTGCCCGCACCGGCCCGACGAATCTGGATCAGGTAGGCGCGATTCGAGTAGCGAAAGCCTGAGGCGCGTTCGGCGTCGACAGCGAAAGGCCCTTCGCCGGATGCCAAGAGCTCAGCGGCTTTTTCGATATCGCGTGCGCTGACTGACAGGGCGGGGACGCCGTCGCGCGGCGCCAGCAGCGGTGTGGCTTCCGGCTCATCCTCCGAGCCCGTCTCGGGGCCGGCCTCTTGGGGGTCGGCCATGCGTCAGGCGCGCGTGCGGGAGCTCAAGTCGGTGACACCTGACGGCGGCAGGCCGGCGGCGTGCTCGAGCACCTCGCAGAACGCTTCGACATGTGGTCCCAACTCCAGGGTGGTCGCCGTCCACGACGCCCGCAGTTCCAGCTGGTGGGCGCGCGGGGGACCGGAGATGTCGCCGTAGCGCACCGACGTCGTCGCGGTGACGGTGCCGCCCAGTGCGGTGACGTGCTCGGCCCGCGATTCCAGGGCGTCGACGAGCCAGCTCCACGCCACTTCGGGCAGCAGCGGGTCGACGGCTTCACTGGAGTCCAGGTCCGCCTGGATGTAAGCCACGAGACGCATCGTGCCATCCCACGCTTCGGCGCCCTCAGGGTCGTGCAGCAGGATCAACCGTCCGAACGCGTCGCCCTCGGAGCGCTCCGGAACGATGGCCGTCTCGGGATGGCGGACCTCCGCGCCCAGCGCATAGCTGTACGGCGCCAGCCGCTGAGGCGGGCGAATCGGGCCGAGCTCGATCTCTGCGCGGACGGTGGTGGCATTCATCGCCGCCACCGCTTCGCGAAATTGAGCCGGTTCGGCGGCGGTGGTCACCGTTCGAAGCTAGCCCCATTTGGCCAGGTGTGTGCGCAGGCGCGCCGATTTCGCCCGGTGAGGGGATCTCCCGTGGTCAGGCGTTGTTTGCTACGCCCACCCAGGGCCCCTACCTGTCCACAGAGCGAAGCGGGGTCGCCGGAACGCGAATTGGGGTGTTGCGGGGCGCGCATGGCAGCATTGGACACGATGACTACCCGCCGTGACCTGCCCGACTCGCCCTATCTCGCCGCCGCTTCAGGCCGCAAGCCGAGCCGCGTGCCGGTGTGGTTCATGCGGCAGGCCGGACGTTCGCTGCCCGAGTACCGGGCGCTGCGGGCGAAGAACACGATGATGCAGGCCTGCTTCGACGCAGACCTGATCACCGAGATCACCCTGCAGCCGATTCGCAGGCACGGCGTGGACGCGGCGATCCTGTTCTCCGACATCGTCGTGCCGCTGCGGGCCGCGGGCATCGAGCTCGACATCGTGCCCGACGTCGGACCGGTGATCGAGCACCCGGTGCGCTCCATCGGCGACGTCAACGCGATCAAACCGCTTGAACCGGAGCAGGTTGCACCCGTGGCCGACGCCATCACGCAGCTGACCGCCGAGCTCGGTGACGTCCCGCTCATCGGCTTCGCGGGAGCGCCGTTCACGCTGGCGTCCTATCTTGTCGAAGGTGGCCCGAGCCGTAACCACGAGCACACCAAGGCGATGATGCTCGGCGGATCCGATACCTGGCACGCGCTGATGACGGCGCTGACCGACGTGACCATCGCCTTCCTGCAGACGCAGGTCAGCGCCGGTGTGGATGCCATCCAGCTGTTCGATTCGTGGGCCGGGACGCTCTCGCTGGCCGACTACCGCACCTACGTGCTGCCGCACAGCTCACGGGTGTTCTCGACCCTCGCGGACGCCGGTGTGCCGATGACCCACTTCGGGGTGGGCACCGCCGAACTGCTCGGCGCGATGGGAGAGGCCGGAGCCACCGTCGTCGGCGTCGACTGGCGCACCTCGCTGGCCGACGCCGCGACACGCGTTCCGCCCAATACGGCGCTGCAGGGAAACCTTGATCCGGTCGTGCTGCTGGCGGGCTGGCCCGTCGTCGAACGGGCGGCGCGAGCCGTCGTCGAGGACGCCCGTCGCGCGATCGACGCCGGAGCCACCGGCCACATCTTCAATCTCGGCCACGGCGTGCTGCCGCCCACCGACCCCGGTGTGATCACAGAACTGGTCTCGTTGGTGCATTCGCTGTGAGCATGTCGTATTGCGTTGTCGGCGGCGGTATCTCAGGTCTTGTCGCCGCTTACCGGCTGCGGGTGGCGGCGGGCCCTGACGCGTCGATAACGCTGTTCGACCCGGCCGACCGCCTCGGCGGCGTGCTACGTACCGAGCGGATCGGCGGCCAGCTGATGGACGTCGGCGCGGAGGCGTTCGTCGCCCGCCGTCCCGAGGTGCCGGCACTGCTGGCCGAGCTGGGCCTGAGCGCAAGACAGATCGGCACCACGGGGGCGCGGCCGCTGATCTACAGCCAGGGACGTCTGCATCCCTTGCCGACCGGCACGCTGCAGGGCATTCCGGCGCATCCGGACGCGCTGGCCGGGCTCGTGGACGACGCGACGCTGGCCCAAATTCGCGACGAACGAGCGCGGCCGCTGCGCTGGCGTCCCGGCGCCGACCCCTCGGTCGCCGAGCTGGTCGGGGACCGCTTCGGGGACCAGGTGGTGGCCCGCTCGGTAGATCCCCTGCTGGCAGGTGTGTACGCGGGGTCGTCGGCCACCATCGGCGTCCGTTCGGCCCTGCCGGCGCTGACGGCGGCGCTGGACCGCGGAGCGCGCAGTCTGACGGACGCGGTGCGTGACGCGCTGGCGGCGTCGGGTCCGTCGGTGGCGACGGGCTCGGTGTTCGGGGCGATCGAGGGCGGCTACGCGGTGCTGGTCGACGAGCTCGTCCGGCGCGCGGGTGTCCACTGGCTTCAGGTCACCATCGAGCGGGTCGACCGATCGCCGCGCGGCTGGGAAATCGTCGACGACGAGGGCGTGCGCCACCACGCTGACGCGGCGGTGTTGGCCGTACCCGCACCGCGGCTCGCCCGCCTCGCCGAGGGCGTTGCTCCGCGCACCGCCGCGGCGGCACGACGCATCGGGGTGGCGTCGAGTGCGCTGGTGGCGCTGGCACTGCCTGGTGGCACGCCGGTGCCGCAACAGTCCGGGGTGCTAGTGGCCGGGGGAGAACGGTTGCGCGCCAAGGCGATAACCCTGTCGACGCAGAAGTGGGGCCGGCGCGGCAACGTCGAGCTGGTGCGTTTGTCGTACGGCAGGTTCGGCGACGATCTGGCCCGAAGCGCGGGTGACGAAGAGCTGCTGGCGTGGGCGGGGCAGGATCTGGCCACGGTGTGCGGGGTGACTACGGATCCCGAGGACTGTCACGTCCAGCGGTGGATCGACGCGATGCCGCAGTACGGGCCCGGGCACGGCGCACTGATCGCCGAGCTGCGGGCCGGACTCCCGCCGACCTTGGCCGTCGCGGGCGCTTATCTGGACGGCATCGGCGTGCCTGCGTGTGTGGGCGCGGCAACCAAGGCGGCTGCGTCGCTGGTCACCGTCGCAAGAGCGACGAATAAAGCCTGAGCCCGGGCGTGGCACGATAGGTCTCATGGCCAAGCTCGACTACGACGCGCTCAACTCGACTGTCCGCTACCTGATGTTCTCGGTGTTCTCTGTGGAGCCGGGCGAATTGGGCGACGAGCGCGCGGGCATCGTCGACGAGACGGCGACCTTCCTCAAACAGCAGGAAGACAAGGGTGTCGTGGTACGCGGAATCTATGACATCGCGGGCATGCGGGCCGACGCCGACTTCATGTTCTGGACCCACGCCGAGACCGTCGAGGCGTTGCAGGCCACCTACTCAGATTTTCGCCGAACGACCACGTTGGGTCGAGCGAGCGATCCCGTGTGGAGCAGCGTCGCGTTGCATCGGCCCGCCGAATTCAACAAGAGCCACATTCCGGCATTCCTGGCCGGCGAGGATCCCGGCGCGTACGTGTGTGTCTATCCGTTCGTGCGGTCGCTGGAGTGGTACCTACTGCCCGACGACGAGCGTCGCAAGATGCTGGCCGAACACGGCATGGCCGCGCGGGAGTACAAGGACGTCCGCGCGAACACGGTGCCCGCTTTCGCGCTGGGGGACTACGAATGGATCCTGGCGTTCGAGGCGCCCGAGCTGTATCGCATCGTCGACCTGATGCGTGAATTGCGCGCGACCGACGCCCGCCGGCACACTCGCGAAGAGACCCCGTTCTTCACCGGTCCGCGGGTGAGCGTGGAAGAGTTGGTCACCAGACTCCCGTAACCGGCTCCGGCGGAAGGACCCCGTTGTCTGAGGCAATAACCGGACAGGCCAAGCTGTTTGACCCGTTGACCACCAAGGGCACGGCCTTCACCCACGCCGAGAGACGCAAGTACGGACTGCTGGGCTTGTTGCCTACCGCGGAGAAGACCCTCGATCAACAGGTTGAGCACAGTTGGCGCGAGTTCTCCACGCGTCGGCCTGGACTCGATCAGCACATCTATCTGCGCGCGTTGCAAGACCGCAACGAGACATTGTTCTACCGGTTGCTCCACGACCACATCGCCGAGACGATGCCGATCGTCTACACGCCGACTGTCGGCGAGGCGTGCCAGCGGTTCAGTGAGATCTACCGCCGCCCGCGTGGACTCTTCGTGAGCTATCCCGATCGCGAACACTTGCGCGAGGTCTTGCGCAATCGGCCGCATCGCGACCCCGACGTGATCGTCGTGACGGACGGTCAGCGAATTCTCGGACTGGGCGATCAGGGCATCGGCGGCATGGGTATCCCGATCGGCAAGCTGTCGCTCTACATCCTCATCGGGGGCATCGCCCCGGCGCGCACCTTGCCGATCGTGCTCGACGTCGGAACCGACAACGTCGAACTGCTGGAAGACCCCCAGTACCTCGGCTGGCGCCACCGCCGCATCGACGACGACGAGTACTACGCCTTCATCGACGAGTTCGTGGCCGCCGTACGCGACGAACTTCCGGATGTGTTGCTCCAGTGGGAAGACTTCGCGACCGCGCACGCGCAGCCGATCCTGGAGCGCTACCGCGACCAGCTGCTCACCTTCAACGACGACATCCAGGGCACCGCCGCGGTCGCCCTTGGTGCGTTGCACGGCGCGGCGAACGTCGCGGGCAAACCCTTGTCTCAGCAGCAGATCGTGATGCTGGGGGCGGGTTCGGCGGGTATCGGTGTGCTCAACATGGTCAAGCGGGAGATGGTCGCGCAGGGCCTGTCCGAGCAGGAAGCGACATCGCGGATCTGGGTGGTCGACGTCGTGGGTCTGCTCACCGACGATCGAACCGATCTTTCCGAGGGGCAGCGGGCGTTCGCGAAACCGGCGGACATCGTGGGGGGCTGGGGTCTCTCGGGGCCGGCCCAGCTGGCCGACGTCGTGCACCACGTCGATGTCGGTGTGCTGCTGGGCCTTTCGACCGCCGCCGGTGCGTTCACCGAAGAGATCGTGCGCGAGCTCGCGGCCAAGACCGAGCGGCCGATCATCTTCCCGCTGTCGAATCCGACCAGCCGTGCTGAGGCCCACCCGGCCGAGTTGGACGAGTGGACGGGCGGTCGGGCGTTGATCGCGACGGGTTCACCGTTCGCGCCGTTGGTTCGTGATGGCGTCGAGCGCCCGGTGGCGCAGTGCAACAACGCATACATCTTCCCCGCGATGGGATTGGCGGTGACGGCGGCGCAGGCGACGAGGGTGACCGACGAGATGATGAGGGCGGCGGCCGCGAGCCTCGGTGACGCCTCGCCCGCCCTTGTGGATCCCAGCCGGCCGCTGTTGCCCGCGTGGTCGGAAGTTCCCGACATCGCAGTGCGCATTGCGCTCGCGGTCGGGCGACAGGCCGTCGCGGACGGCGTGGCACCGAAGCGCAGCGACGAGGAACTGGCGGCACGTATCGACGAGGTGCGCTGGATTCCCGAATACCCGTCGACATAGCCCTCTTAATGCCGAGACTGTCCCCGGCTTCGCGTGGGCCCTGACAGATCGCGAAATTCCTCGAAATCGCGATCTGCCCGCAGTCTCGGCGCAGGCCCGTCATCATGGGTGTATGAGCATCAAAGCCCTGGTTGCCGCGACATTGCCGATCGCCGCGCTCGTGGTGGCACCTAGCGCGGTCGCTCAACCGCCGGGCGGGGAACACTGCGCGCCCAGTGGCGGCCAGAGCATCGTCATCACCGCCGGTGACATCGACTGCGTCACCGCGGCGGACTTTGCCGCTCAATATGACCTCAGCGGTGACAAGTTTCAGACGATTGGGCCGTTCACCTGCTATTCCGGGAACGCGATGACGGCGCCGCTGCTCTTCCAATGTGTGGCCGACACCGCCGACGCGGCCGAGTTCGGCGTCTACCCCGCGTAGCGCGCTATTCCGCGGGCACCAGCCGCAGTGAGATCGAGTTGATGCAGTAACGCTGATCGGTCGGCGTCGGGTAACCCTCACCCTCGAAGACGTGGCCGAGGTGGCTGTGGCAGTTGGCGCAGATCACCTCGACGCGGTGCATGCCCAGGCTGTCGTCGGAGCGCAGGATCACCGCGTCGGAATCGGCCGGGTCGAAGAACGACGGCCAGCCGCAGTGGGATTCGAACTTTTCGCTGCTGCGGAACAGTTCCGCGCCGCACGCCCGGCACGCGTAGACGCCTTCGGTCTTGGTGTCGGTGTATTCGCCGACGAAGGGTCGCTCGGTGCCGGCCTCGCGGAGGACGTGAAACTCCTCGGGGTTGAGCTTCTTGCGCCACTCGTCGTCGGTCAGCTGCAGTTTGGGGGCCGGTGTCGTCATGCCTCCACGCTAGCGATCTTCGGCGCGTCGTACTCGTTCCTCGGCGTACGCGAACGCTGCTGCCTCGTCATCGGCTTCGAAGAGGCATACTGACGAAAACTTCCTGTTCTGCATGACCGCGACGTTGATGCCGCTCCAGCCATAGCGTTCTCCATCCGCTCCGCGAGCTTCCCGCTCGAAAACGCCGATGAACACAAACGGTGATAGCCAGCAAAGCGCCGAGTTCCAGGTTCTGGTCGACACCACCATGCTGCCCATCTCTTCAAACCCGGCGATCATTTCCGATGCCGAACGGTCCGGGAATATCGACCGCGATCGGTTTTCGAGACGGAACCCAGGAACGGTCAGCTCGTTCAATATCCGGTCGAATTCGCCGCGGTCCACCGCAGTCGTCAACTCGTCCACCACAGGACCCGTCTCAGCAATCTCAGCTCCCTCGCCAGCGTAGTGGCGGCGAACCAGTTCACGGTAGGCGTTCTCGAAATCGTCCTCACCGAAGCGGCCGTAGTAGACGATCAAGCCGTTTTCGTCGATTTCGGTGACGTGCAGGTAGTCGGTCTCGTAGCCGTCGTCATTCGACCAGTGAGCCGACGCCAGCTGCACGGTGTCACCCCGTACGGCCAGACTGCGTCCCTCGAAATGCGAGTACTGCTCGAAGACGCGCTCAAGTCCAGCCCTTATGTCACCGGGCGCATCCCCGCCCAGAGCCCAGTGGTCGTCGTACACATACGAGTCGAGGAACCGAGCGGCAACGGCATCGGCGTCGCGAGCGTTCATCGCGTCTCCGACGGATTGCCAAACTCGGCTGGCGCGATTATCGACGGCCAGTCGGCTGGGAGTTTCGAGTATCCGTTCTTGGGCGTACGCGAAAGCAGCGTCTTCGTCGTCCAATTCGAACTCGCACATCGAAGCGATTCGGCCGCCGCGGATTTCGAGCACGACGAGATGCGTCCACGCGTACTGCTCGCCGTCTGCCCCGAACGCTTCGCGCTCAAAGCGGACGACAGTCCACACCTCGGAAACCCAGCACAGCGCGGAGAACCACGTCCGCGTCGAGGTGACCATCGCTTCCAGGTCGGCAAAGCTAGTGCGAAGGAAGTCGGCCGAGCGATCGGGGAACGGCAGCCGCGACCGATTCACCACGGGGGCGTCCGAGACGGCGAGCTCATCGAAAACTTTGTCGAAGTCGCCACGGTTGAGTGCGATCACGACCTCGGTCGGTGTCGTTCCGACCGCGGCGAAGGCCACGCCCTCTCCCGCGTAATAGCGTTCCTCCAGTTCCCGATAGGCGCTCTCGAAGTCGTCTTCGTCGAAACGGCACAGATAGACGATGATCCCTTCGTCGTCGACTTCATGCACCCATAAGGAGCTTGATTCGAAGCCCGAGTCGTTTCGATAGAGGCCATATCCGAGGTGCAGGCGTTCACCCCGTACTGCTAGTGAGCGCATGTCGAGCTGTGTGTAGTCCTGGGCAACTCGTTCGAAGGCCGTGCGCATGTCCTCGATATTGCCGCCGCTCAATCGCCGCCGATCCTCGTAGACAAGTGATTTCGAGTAGAACGCTGCCAATCCATCGAGATCGCGAGCCTGACCCGCTCGATCGATTGAATCCCACGTCCGCTTTGCTCGGTTGGCAACGGCGAGCCTGCTCGGGTTCGCTCGCACCTTTTCCTCGGCGTAGGCAAACGCCGCATCCTCGTCGTCAGGCTCGAATTCAGCGATCGACTTGACCTGGCCGTCGACGACCTCGCTCGCCATGAGACGCGTCCATGAGAAAAGTTCACCACCTTGACCGACAGCCTCGCGCTCCTGTCGAGCCACACTCCAGGTGGGGGACAGCCAGCAGATGGCGGAGGACCACGTCCGAACCGATTCCATCATGTTGATCAAATCGTCGAGACTAGCGCGAAAATCGGCGGCCGACCGATTGGGGAAGCCTGAGCGAGTATGGTTCTCGACGCGGAAGCCGGCAGCGGTGAGTTCCCCGAACAACCGGTCGAGGTCCCCCTGATTCGCGGTGATCGAGTAGTCGGTTGCCGTGAGGCCTCCTGCGGCGAACTCCGCCCCCTCACCGCGGTAGTAACGCTGTTCCAATTCGCGGTAGGCACCGTCGAAGTCGTCTTCGTCGAAGCGTCCTTCGTAGACAATCCGTCCGCCACCGTCAACCTCGTGCAAATACAGATGGGTGGTCTCGAACCCGGAGTCGCTCGACCAACGGCCCCAGCCAAGATGGAGGCGTTCGCCTCTCACCGCAATAGTGCGCCCGTCGAAATTGCTGTACTGCTCGACGATTTGCTCCTGGACTCGACGCAGAGTAGCGGGATCGCGGATCGGGTCGCCGCTTATGTGGCGTCGATCGTCGTAGACGAACGCGTCGGCGTATGCCGCGGACATGGAGTCGACGTCCTTGGCGCGGCCGGCGTCGAGGATCCCGAACACAGTCTCACGGGCGCGGTTCGTGGGCGCGAGCCGGCTGCTGGTCGCCCGCACCAGTTCCTCGGCACAGGCGAACGCACCGTCCTCGTCGTCGGGGTCGAACTCGCATATCGAGGTGACGAGTCCGTCGCGATGCTCGGTGACCAGAATCATCGACCATTGGTACGTCTCGCCATCGGCACCGGTCGCCTCCCGTTCAAGCCGGGTGACGCTGCAGTTCGGGGACAACCATGCCACTACGGAATTCCATGTTCGCGTCGACGTGACCATCGTGTTGAGTTCTTCGAATCCAGCGCGAAGATCGTTGGCCGTGCGGTCGGGAAATGCTCGGCGGGAGCGGGTCTCGACGCGCAGGTCTTGGGAGGCGAGTTCACTGAAGAGCATGTCGAAGTCGTCGCGGCTCATCGCCCTCGGCGCCTCGCTGGCTGGCAGCCCGTTCTTTGCGAAAGGTGCACCTTCACCGGCGTAGTAACGTCTGTCGAGCTCGCGGGATGCGCCATCGAAATCATCGTCGTCGAAACGCCCGTGGTACGTGATCTTGCCGTCGTCACCGACCTCCACGACATGGAAGGTCGTGGACTCGTTCCCATCACGGTCGGACAGGCGATTCCAGACGAGATGCAAACACCGACCGCGAACCGCGAGCACACGAAAGGCAAATTCTGAGTAGTGCTCGAACACGCGCGTAATACCTTCGCGCATTGCGTCACGGCCCTTGACCGGATCGCCGCTGAGGCGTCGACGATCGTCGTATACAAAGTGTTCCTGGTAGAAGGCGGTGGCGCCCGCGACGTCATGCGCCCGGATCCTGTCTAAGAACCCGTCGATGGTCTCGGATGACTGGTTCCTCACCGCGAGCCGGGTGCGACCCGACTGCATCCGTTCCTCGGCGTACGCGAAGGCCGCGTCCTCATCGTCGAGTTCGAACAGGCAACTGGAACCGAGGCGTCCGCCCCGGGACTCGGTGACGAGTATCCAAACCCATGAATACCGCTCGCCGTCGCGCCCAATGGCTTCGCGTTCGAACCGGCCGATGGCTAGGGTTGGCGACAGCCAGTGAATTACCGACGGCCACGAGCGTGTCGCGGCGACCATGTTGCTCAGGTCTTCGTAACTCTCCTTGCGGTCGCTGACCAATGGATCGGGAAACGCTGAGCGTGAACGGTTCTCGAAGCCCGCGTTGGGTTCGATGAGTTCGCCGAACGCCTTCGTATAGTCCCCGCGGCTGACGGCGATCACCCATTCTGTCCCGACTACGCCGGCTTCGGCGTACGGTGCGCCCTCGCCGGTGTAGTAGCGGCGGTCGAGCTCGCGGTAAGCGCCTTCGAAGTCGTCCTCGTCGAACCGCCCGAAGTATTCGAGGCGCCCGGCGTCGTCGAACTCCATGACGTTCAGGGTTATTGCTTCGTTGCCGGCGTCGTCCCACAGGCGACTCGAGTGCATCTCCAATCGATCGCCGCGTACCGCCATCGTCCGCCACTCGGTGTGCGGATAACTGCGGAGAATGCGCTCAGTCGCGGCATGGAGGTCAGCTGCCCCCTCGATCGGGTCACCGCTGATCCGCCGCCTGTCGTCGTACACGAAGTTTTCCGACGGATCGACGCGGAGTGCATCGACATCATGCGCCTGCAGCGCCTGTGACGCGACTTCGGCGAGCTCGCTGGCGCGGTTGCTGAGCCGCAGTCTGTCGGTGCTCGCCCGCACCTTGTTCGCGACATAGGCGAATGCCGCTTCCTCGTCGTCGATCTCGAACTCGCACATCGACGCAACACGGCCATCACGGAACTCGAATGCGATGAGAAAGTTCCACGTGAACTGCTCGCCGTCGTGTCCGACGGCATCCCGCACACAGCGTGCGACGCAGTAATTCGGCGAGAACCATCGCATTACCGATATCCAGCCGCGCACCGAATCCACCATGGCGTCGAGTTCTTCCAGCGTGGTGCGATACTCACTCGCCGATCTGTCGGGAAATGCCGAGCGTGAACGATTCTCGACGCGGAAGTCGGACGCAGTGAGCTCGTTGAACGACGTGTCGTAGTCGAGATGGTTAAACGCCACTGTCCATTCGGCGGCAGTGGCACCGCCTTCGGCGAACTCCGCGCCTTCGCCGGCGTAATAGCGGCGGTCCAGTTCGCGATATGCGCCTTCGAAATCGCCCTCGTCGAAACGAGCGTGGAACTGCACGAGGCCGTCATCACCGGTCTCAGTCACGTAAAGATTGGTTGTTTCGTTCCCATCATCGTCAGATCGGCGCTCCCACATCAGATGCGAATGCTGGCCACGAACCGCCACAACGTGGAAATCAAATCGTGTGTATTGCTCGGAGATGCGCTCGAGCGTCGGCCGAATGGCGCCGAGTCCTACAATGGGCCCGCCGCTCAGTCGTCGATGATCCTCATAGACGAACTCTTGCGAGAAATGTCTGAGGGCGCCGTCGATGTCATGGGTCTTAAGGGCTCGGATGTAATCAGGCATGACCTCGCTGGACTGATTCGACACCGCCAGGCGACGTGATCCCGTATCGACATCGGTCGCTGGTCGTGACACCGCGAGCTCATCCGCTCGTCCGACGCGCGCCGTCACCTCCTTCGCCGCGTACAGCGCTTCGGCGTCATCACGAGCACTGTTGGCGCCCTTGGTATCTCCTGCGGTGGCGAGCACCCTACTCAACGCCAGGCAGGCCTCGGCGTGGTCGAGCACCAGGTCTGTTCCCGCGGCGACCGCCACCGCCTCGCGCGCCATCGCGACCGCGTCAGCGTGGCGGCCCTGCGCGGCGAAAATTTCGGCTCGCACCGCGCGCCACGCGATAGCCGTCTTCAAGTTGCGACCGGCGAGGCGCTCACTCTCGGCGGCGTGCCGGTCGGCTTCCTCCAGCCGCCCCTGGGCCAGAACGGAACGGGCGAGAAGGGCCGCAGCCTGACCCGCGTCGGCGCCGACGCCGAGAGCGTCCAGGCCTTCCAGCGCGGTCCGGAAGTGGGGTTCGGCAGCGACGGGGTCGCCCTCCATCGATTCGATGATGCCCGCGAACAGTTCGGTTTCCATGACCCCGTGGCGCAGGCCGAGGTCAGCGACCACCTGGCGGGCATTCGCAAGCATCGTCCTGGCTTTGTCTGGCCGTCCTCTGAGCACTTCCAGGACGGCGAGATGACGCAACGACGTAGCCTCCAACGAGGGTGCGGCCGTCGTCATCCGCTGCATGCGCACCACATCCAGGCATCGGCCCCCCGCTTTCGGTACCGGACTCGGACCCCACAGTGCGGCGCCCGGAGCCGCCCCCAACGCCGCGGTGATCTGCCGGTGGTCACCGCTTTCGCGGGCAGCGATGAGTGCCTCGAAAAGGTCGATTTCGCTGGCGCCGATCCGCCCGAGGCGTCCGCGCGCGCCTGCCCGAACCCGGTGCGCCTTGGCAAGTCCGGCGTGATCTGTGCGACGGCCGAACTCGTCGATGGCCTCGTGTAGTCGTGCTTCGACTTCAAGTAGCCGTTCCGGATCGGTGTATATGACGAACTGGCAGCGGTAGCACGTCGCCCACGGGGCGAGTGCGTCGTCGGCGATGCGTTCGAGTTCGTCGACCAGGGGCGCACCCGCCGTAACGTCGCCTGCGGACAGGAACGCCTCGCATCCGATCAGCAGCAGATCAGCATGCAGTGTTTCGTCGGACGCCGCCAGCGCTGCGCCGCGAGCGGCCTGCGTTCCCGCAGAAACCAGTTCGTCGCGGTCAAGGGCTCGCCGTGCCGACGCAGCGTAGTGCTGTGCGGACCGAACGGCCAGCTCGTGCGAACGGCTGTCGAGCGGGCCGAGCTGGCTCCGATATGAATGGGCGGCTTCGAGATGCCTGGCGATCATCTCGTCAGAGTCGAAAGCCACACTCTGTCCGCCGGTTTCGACCCACTGGGCAAGTCGCTCGTGCAGATCGGCGCGGTCCGATTTCAGCAGGCGGCGGTAGGCGACGTCGCGGATCAGCACGTGGTGAAATCGCCAGACAGCTTCGTCGCCGATGTAGGCTCCGCTCGGCTGCGCCAGCTCGAGTCGGCGAAGACGGTTGAGGGACAACGTGACTCCCGCTCCGCTGCCGCCGGCGAGTGCGCGGACCGCGCCGATAGAGAACTCGCTGCCGACCACCGAGGCGATTTCGAGGATACGTCTGTCTGCGGCTGCGAGGCGTTCCAACCGTGAGGCGAGCAGCGCATGGATTGTCGGGGGTACCGCGATGGCGTCGACGTCGATCGTGAGGCGCCAGCCGGCCTGCTCTTCGATGAGCACCCCGTCATGGGCGAGCATCCCGACCAGCTCCCGCACGAAGAGCGGATTGCCACCGGTGGACGAGGGGAGTCGTCGCAGCAACTCGTCGGGCAGCCGTGCGGCTCCGAGTACGTTGGCGGCCAGTTCGGCTGTCGCATCGGGATCAAGCCCGCTGAGATGGACAGCCTCGGAGACGAACCTGCCCACGCTGACGAGTTCGGGCCGCAGTTCACGCAGTTCGGGTCTGGCAAGCGCCAGCACGAACACCGGCACGTTCGCCGTCCACTCCATGAGGTGCTCGATGAAGTCGAGCAACAGGGTGTCGGCCCACTGGATGTCGTCGAGGACCAGCACGGTGGGCCCTTCTGTTGCTAGCACTTCGACGAACCGTCGCAGCGCCCAGAAGTTCTCCTCGACTGATCCTGCTTCGCCGGTGGCCAATCCGCCGAGGTCCCGCAGCAGCCGGTCTCGCTCGGGAACCCCTGCGGGGATTTCGGTTTCGAGGTCAACTGCTCGGAGTATCTCGATCAGCGGCGCCATCGCGACGGTGCCTTCGAGATCACATCGGGCCTCGATCACCCGCGCGCCGGTCTGTGCGACGGTGAATTTCGCGGCAAGCCGGCTCTTTCCGACACCAGGGTCACCGACGACGGTGACCAACCGGGCGCTTCGTGCCGATAACGCACCATTCATCGCGGTCTGAAGGCGCTGGAGTTCAGAACGTCGGCCGACGAAGGGAGCCGCGTCAGTCGAATCGGACCGGCGCCCGAGCCACTGGTAGACGGCAACCGGAGCGCTGCGGCCCTTGACCTGCACCTCGCCAAGCGATTCGTAATCGTAATGTCCACGGGTCGCGCGCCAGGTCTCCTCGCCCACCACGACATCTCCACGCGGACATTCGGACTCGAGGCGGGCCCCGACGTTCAGCGCGTCTCCGACGAGGTCGGCATCGCCGACCCCGACCACGACCTCACCGGTGTTCACCGCGACCCGCAATGCGAGTTCGACCCCGTGGTTTTCGGTGACCCGGGTAGCAAGCCCGACGAAGCGTTCCTGTAACTCTACGGCGGCGTCGACCGCACGTACGGCGTCCTCGGGCCCGATCTCGGGGACACCCCACACCGCCATGAATCCATCGCCGATGTACTTCGTCACGCCTGCCCGATGACGCTGCGCGACCCTCCTCAGGAGATGGTGGTAGTCGCCGATGACCTCACGTGCCGTCTCAGCGTCGACGCGTTCCTCGAAACTCGTCGAACCCGCAAGATCGGCGAACATGACCGTGACGGTCTTGCGCACCGGGGCTGCGTCCGGTGTGTCGGGTACCCCCGTCGACTGACCGAGCGGCGCACCGCAGCCACGGCAGAAACGCGCTGTCGCACTGGCTTCCACGCCGCACGTCGCACAGATCCGGGCCAGCGAGGCGCCACAAGCCTCGCAGAAGCGGGCGTCCTCTTCGTTATGTGCGCCACACGAGGCGCAGTTGCGGCGGCTCTCGGCCATCGTCAGTCTGGTCTCAGCGACAGGCAGTCATGGTCTTCGATGGCCGCCACGGAACGACTGAGCATGGTGCGCGCCAGCTCCATATTGCGTTCGTTGACAATTTCGATTCGGCCACTTGCCATCACCGGGTAGATGAAGCACCAAGCCGTCGTCAGCCGGTAGTCACGTCGCAATTCAGCACTGGGGTAATCGATTCCGTGTTCTGCGAGACGTCTGGAATAGCGCGTGATGAGCTCGTCCTCGACGTCGCGCCGCGTCTCGGGAGTGAGGCTTTGAGTCAAAAAGTAGCTGACATCCCAAGCGCCCCGGCCCCTTGCCGTGATTTGCCAGTCCAAGGCGGTCACCGGTGGGTCGCCGTCCTCTACGGCGAAGAACAGCTGGTCGAGCCGCGGGTCGCCATGCAGGAAAGTGAGGGGTCCACGGCTGAACTCCCCGATCAGCCATGGCATCAACGATGCGAACCGCTCGCCGAAGCGGCGCATCGGAGGGGACAGGTCGGACCCCGTGATCTCGAGGAATTTCGGCCATGCAGCCCGGTAGTTGTCGACGATGACGTCGGTGAAGGGTGGCGCGGTGAAGGGCTTCAGCCAGTGCAGCGAGGACAGCCGATCGTTGTCCCACCAGTGACCATGGTGCCGGGCCAGTGCATCGATGACTGTTTCCGCATCCCCGGCGTTGCATCCGATGAGCTGATCGGCGTTTCGCAGTCGGGCCAGATCCTCGAGCACGAGAACGAAATCGTGCGTGTTCTCGTTGAAGGCGGCGAAGTAGGGCCGCGCCGGAGGCAGCGGGTTGGCGGTGCCGATTTCTAGGTAGAACCGGACCTCACGCAGGTAGCACTCGAGCTCTTCGCAGAGGTTCACCCGCGCCGTGACGTCCAGCGTCGGCAGCTTGACGACGACCGTTTCCGGAACATCGGTCCCGCCCTCGATGTGCACCCGGAACAGTCGGCCCAGCAGGCCGACGCCGATGGCGATCTGCTCGACTTTGCATGCAGACACGTCGGCTTCGAGCACTTCGCTGAGCCAGCCGGCGGTAATCGCTGAAGGATCGTCGGGGATCAACGGCATTCGCATCGCCTCCCGTGACCCGCCTGCGCGCGAGCTAATCGTATGCGATCAGCCTGCTGTCACAGCGAATTTAAGCCGACGTCAGCCGCTCTGCACGGGAGTCGGCTCTTTCGCCGCATCCTTCATCCACACCGGGTCGATGCCGTCATCCAGCCGGTTCTCGGACTTGGCGTCCAGGTAGCGGAAATACAGCACGCAGAACACCACGATCAGCATCAGGCACCAGCCGTAGGTGAACTTCATGTACTCCAGGAAGCGACCCGTGGTGGGCCAATGCCCGAGCAGCCATCGGTCTGAGCTCATGAAGCCGTAGATCGCCAGCCACGCTGGCCAGTTGCGCAACACCGAGTTGCGCAGCACGACCGTCATCAGGAACGGGAACAGCATCATCGAGTAGTAGCCCTGGCCCAGCGACAACACCAGGAACGACGTGATCAGCAGTACGCCGGACGAGGTCAACATCCAGAACAGCGGATCGCGGGTGCGGTAGTACTTGTAGAGCAGCCACAGCGACAGCACCGCCAGCACGACGAAGGCCAGACGCAGCAGAATGATCAGCCAGAAAGGCAGTCCGTAGTAGAGCCCGTTGCCTGCGATCGAGCTGTTGAAGTAGTCGCGCGTCGTGAAGATGTATTTGGCGGTGCGGGTGACGAAGCTCATCGGGTCTTTGACCAGCGGCCAGGCGACCGCGTTGAACACGGCCGGCACCAAGAAGGCGGGGATCAACGCCCGCCACTGCCGGTTCAGCAGCGGAATCAACAGCAGCGGCGCCAGCAGTGGTTTGACGACCAGCGTCAGACCTATGGAGATTCCGGCCAGCCACTCGTGGTTGCGTTGTCCGTCCAGTAGCCAGCGGAAGAACAGCACCTCGAGCAGCAGGATGCAGCCGTTGATATTGCCGAAAACCAGTGTGTTGACGACGCTTTCGCTGATGAACATCGCCGCGAGCAGAGCGGGCAGTGCGACCGAGTCGAATTTGAATCCGAACAGGCGAATCAAGAGGTACGCGGCGAGGATGATCGCGATCGTGTTGAACGTGATGAACCAGTACCGCGACGCGTCGACAGGGAGGTAGCCGAACGGCGCCATGATCAGCGTGCCGCCGGGAGGGTAGAGATAGTGCGGGTCGACGTGGTTGAAGTGCTCGTTGTAGATGTCCCAGCCCATTTTGAAGTTCACGACGGCGCGGTACACCGGTCCGTAGTCGTCGGTGATGTAGCCGTTGGTGGCTAGGACATAGCTGCGATGAATGATGAACAGGATCGCCAAGGGCCACAGGATCGACCGCAACACCGTGGCCACACCCGGCGGGGAGGTGCGGGGCCGGAAGGCGGCCAAGACAAGATCACGCACCAGCGAACCGTACCCGACCCCGTCAGGCCGAGGTATCAGGCGGGGCAGAACGTGTCGGTCTCGGGCAGCTTGCCGCTGTCCAGATAGCCGGTCACCGGCGGCAGTGCGCAGGGCGAGTAGATAGCCGCCCCGTGGCCGATGCCCTGCCACATCACCCGTTTGTTGGCCGCGCCGGCGTTGATCACGGTCGCCGCGACGGCGGCCACGCCTTCGTTGCCGACGATCGGATCGTGCTGGCCACCCAACAGCAGCACGGGGGTCTTGAGATTCATCGGCTCCTGGGGGGCCGCGCCGCTGGGCCAGTTCAGGCACTGCACCAACTCGAGCGCGCCGACCTGGCCGAACTGCGGGTAGACCTTCTCCCACGCCACCACGAGTTCACGGACCCGGTCGGGGGTGGGCCGGTTCAGCGAGTCGCTGCAGCTGTTGACGAACTGGCCGTCGGTGCCGCGCAGCGCCTCGGCTTCGGTGACCAGGGTGTTCATCGCGTTCCAGTCCCCAGAGCGGGCGCCGGCGACCGCTGAGGCGAGCCTGTTGGTGGCGGCTATGCGATCGCCACGTGGGTACGCCAGCGCCGTGGCGATCGCGTCGGCGACGGTGGCCACCGACCCGTCGTTGGCGTTGTATCCGCGCACCTGGTTCAGTACCGCCGTCACGGCACCCTTGGGGTCGGCACCCAACGAGCAGTTGATCGCCACGCATTGGGCGGCCCACGCATCGAGTGCGGATTGTTCGCCCTTCACACGCTGTTCCATTGCGGCTTCGGCGGCGATGCCGAGCGGAAGTGGGGAATCGAGCACCAGCCGGGCCACCTTGTTGGGGTGGCTGCCCGCGTAGGCCAACGCCACCTGGGCGCCGTTGCCGATGCCGTACAGCGCCAACGTCGGTACGTCCCAGGTGCTTCGGAGGCGCTCGATGTCCTCGGCGGCGTGCGAGTTGTCGTAGGCCGAGTCTCCAGGGGCGATGGTGTCGGTGCAGCTCGTCGTCGCGGCCTGGGTGATCTCGCCGAGGTTGGCGACGGGGTCGTCGCCCGGCTGGAACTGGGCCTGATCGAGCATCGCGTTGCGGTCGTACAGATCGCGGCAGTCCAGCGCACCTGACATTCCGATGCCGCGACGGTCGACCGCCACGACGGGCCGCGTCTTGAGCACGTCGGCACCCGACTGCGTCAGCCAGACCGGCAGCTGCATCGACGTCGGCAGATCCGAACCCGTCGTCATCACCAGCGGTCCGGCGTCGGCGGGGGTTTCATCGGTCGTCGCGCGGACCACGCCGATGCTGATCGTGCCCGTGGCGCCCTTGATGGGGTCGAGTTCGGCGTCATAGGTCGCGCAATCGAACTTCACCCCGGCGATCGGGGGGACCGACGCGTCGGACGAGATCCGCGAGGTGCAGTCACGCCACGACAGGTCGTTCTTGGGTGGCTCGATCGGTGGTGGGCCCTCGGGTGCCTTGGTGGTCTCCGGCTGACCCTGGGGTTGGGCGCCGGAATCGGTGGCGAAGCGCGGATTGGCAGCCAGACCAGGTGCGCAACCGGCAAGAAAAACCGATATCGCGAGCGCTGAAGTGCTCAACACCCGTATCGGACGACGCCGCTGCATGCCGACCACAGTACTGATTGCCGTGGTGGATCTTCGTTGCCCAACGCCGCCCGGTGCGTCAGCGCGCCCGGACATAGCGGGTGTAGAGGTAGCCCTCGTCGTCGGACAGCAGGTGTGCGGGGCGCATCTTGGTGTGCACCTCGCCGGCGCCTGCCGCGATGCGCCGTCCGGAACCGCCGACCAGGATGGGCGCCACTGTCAGACAGAGTTCGTCGAGCAGGTCATCCTCGATCAACTGGCTGAGCAGCAGCGGGCCACCCTCGGAGAGCACGCGAAACAGCTTGCGTTCGGCGAGCAGCTTCAGCGCGGTCGCGTTGTCGACCGAATCGGATCGCGGCCCAGATGCGTTCAGCACCTCGGACACCGCGCCCAGCCGCTGTCTGGTGTCGTCGACGGAGTCGGCGCACGTCAGGATCAGCGGTGGCACCTCGGTGCGGGTGAAGAACAGTGCGTCGGGGTCGAGGGCGCCGGTGCGCGTGACGACCGCGATGGGCGGCACTTCGGCCTGTCCGCGGCGTTGCCGGGCGTGGCGCGCCGCGAGCGGCACCTGGGCGCCGGAGTAGTTCTCGACCCGGACGGTGGCGGCGCCGACCAGGATGACGTCGGCGCTGTGACGCATGAGGGCGAACATGCTGCGGTCACCGCCCCCGGCCAGACCACCGGCCTTACCGTCGGCGGTGGCGGCACCGTCGAGGCTGGCGATCATGTTGCCGCGGACCCAACACGCCTGCAGGTCGTCGGGGTATGCGTAGAAGTCGGACAGCCGGCCGTCGGCGCTGTCGATCGCGGGACCGTCAGGCCCCAACGCGGTGAATTGCACGCCAGCGGTGGTATCGGCCATGAACAGCATTGCAACACGTCGATAGGGTGCGTGCATGCAGGGGTCCAGCGATGTCGGTCATTTGGTCGACCGGCATCCGAAGGTCACGCCGGAACGCCTGGTCGCTCAGCTGACCCCGCCGCCGACGTTCGCCGACGTCAGCTTCGACACCTATCTCCCCGACCCTGCCGAGCCCACGCAGGCCGCGGCGGTCCAGGTCTGCCAACAGTTCTGCGCGCAGGCGGTCGAGCGGCGGGCGGGCAAGAAGAAGCTCTTCGGCAGGCGTGAGGTGCTGCCCGGCGTCGGCATCTATCTCGACGGCGGCTTCGGCGTCGGGAAAACCCACCTGTTGGCGTCGTCGTACTACGAGCTGCCTGAACCCAAGGCGTTCGCGACGTTCGGCGAGTTGACACAATTGGCGAGCGTCTTCGGCTTCGTCGAATGCATCGAGCTGCTGGCCGAGTACGTCGTCGTGTGCATCGACGAATTCGAACTGGACGATCCGGGAAACACGACGCTGATCTCGCGACTGCTGTCGCAACTCGTCGAGCGCGGGGTGTCGGTGGCGGCCACGTCGAACACGCTGCCCGAGCAACTGGGGGAGGGGCGGTTCGCCGCTCAAGACTTTCTGCGCGAGATCAACACCCTCGCAGCGATTTTCACGACAGTGCGGATCGACGGACCCGACTACCGACACCGCGATCTGCCTGCCGCTCCGGAACCGTTGCGCGACAACGAGGTTGCGATGCGTGCGGCGCGCACACCGGGTGCGACGCTCGACGACTTCGACGCGCTGTGCGCTCACCTGGCCACCATGCACCCGTCGCGGTACCTGACGCTGATCGAAGGTGTTTCCGAGGTGTTCATCACGGGCGTCCACGGGATCGACGACCAGAACGTCGCGTTGCGGCTGGTGTCGCTGACCGACCGGCTCTACGACGCGGGCATCCCCGTCGTCGCGTCCGGGGCGAAGATGGACGCCATCTTCAGCGAGGAGATGCTCGCGGGCGGTTTCCGCAAGAAGTATCTCCGCGCGACATCGCGGCTGCTTGCGCTGACGGCAGCGGGTCAGACGGGGCGAACCATCACGTAGTCGTTTTCGACGCCTTCGCCGAGCTGGAACGTGCGGGTCCCGCTGATCGTGAACCCCTGTTTGGCGTAAAAGCGTTGCGCGCGTTCGTTTTGTTGGTTGACCCCCAGCCACACTGACTCGGCGCCCAGTTCCTTGGCGGTATTCAGTGCCGCCGCCATCAGCGCCGCAGAGGCGCCCGCGCCGTGGCTGCCGGGCAGCACGTAGATCTTCGAGAGTTCGATGCCGTCGTCGGCGCGAACCAGCATGGCGTAGCCCACCATTCGCGCCTCCTCACGGACGACGAGCACTGCCCGATCGGGATCGGTGAGGTATCCGCGAAACCGGTCCTCGGACAGGTTCTCGTCGATGAACGCGGCGATGTTGTCGACGCTCGCCGACGGCGGGCACGCCAGCGGAAACGTGCGCGCGGCGACGTCGGCGAGTTCGGGAAGATCGGCGACGACGGCCGGGGTCACGTCAAGGTGCAATACCTAGGCCACGTTCCACTGCGCGAGGTGTTGACCGGTGACCTTGTCGAGCAGGATGACATTGGAGATGAGGTCGCGATAGCAGTCCCACCAGACCCCACCGCTGACGGTAGAACCGGCAGGAGCGTTCATCAGCGCCAGTGTGAGCGAGTCGGGCGCGTCGGTGTTGCGCGGCTCGTAGGAGTCTCCCGTCGCGGTGACGCCGCGGAACTGATACGTGATCGCCTGGGCGTAGGGGGTCGGCACCTTGACGGGGTTGACGGTGATCTGCGCGCGCCACACCTCATATCGGGGCGCCCGCGGGGGGTAGCCGAAGCCGGGCGGGATCGGTGAGGGGGCCAGGCTGTTGACGGTGATGTTGGCCACCAGGCCCTCGAAGTTGATCTGCAGCGTCTCTCCGAGCCGGCCGATGGGCGAGGGCACGGACTCGGCCTCGTCCGGCGCAGCCTGGACGGGCGCGGCCGTGAGACCGGCGAGGGTCACCATCAAGGCGGCAAGGAGGACGAACCAGCGACGCATGCACGCATGATGGCACAGACTGAAACGTGTTACAGCCGCTTCAGGACACCCATGGCCCCGAGCCGCCGATCTTCTCGATGCGCACCCGCGTGAGTAGTCCGGCCGGCGCGTTGGGCGGCGGGAAGTGCTCGTCGCTGCCCAACATCACCTTGGCCAGCTGCTTGAGTAGTTCCGGAGCACCGCCTTCGACGACCCGCGCGACGCCGGTGACCGTCAGATAGTCCCTGAGCTGGCCGGGCCGCTCGGGGCCCAGGATCGTGACCGCCACGCGCGGATCGCGGCGTACGTTGCGGGTCTTCCGATACTCGTTGAGGTGAGCCGAGACGAGCTCGTCGCCCTCGGGCGTCGATTCCAGCGCCATCCAGATCGTGGAGACCTGCGGGCTGCCGTCGGGGTTGAGCGTGACCAAGATGGCGTCGGTGCCCGCCCCGATGAGCTGGCGGGCGGCGTCGTTGAGCTTCATGCGATGTTCTACGGCTGGGGGTGCCGGTTCATTCCCTCAGCCGGCTTCGAGTTCGAGCAGTGTCGACTTGGCCAGAGGCCCGCCGACGTACTGACCCGCCGACCCGTCGGAGCGCACCACGCGGTGACAGGGGATGACCACCGGGAGCGGGTTATGGGCGCATGCTGTGCCGACGGCGCGGACCGCGCGCGGACGGCCGATCGCCGCGGCGACGGTCGCATAGCTTTCCCGCCGGCCGTAGTCGATGTCGCGCAAGTGCTCGACGACGGCGCGCCGGAAGCCGTCGGCCAGCCGGAGATCGACCCGGACCTCGAAAGCGGTGCGGCGCTTGGCGAAATACTCGTCGATCTGCCGTGCCACGTCCTCGAGTCGCGACGTAGAGCGCAGAATCCGGGGGCTCACGGTGTCGGCGAGCCGGTTTAGGACCGCGTCGTGGCCCTCGATGTCATAGGCCACGCGGACCAGGCCGACCGTCGTCGCGGCCAGCAGTAGCGTGCCGACGGGGGTGTCGATCGTGCGGTAGGCGACGTCGAGCGCCCCGTCGGCTTCTGCCGCCTGCTCGAGCCGTGTGTGCAACCGCGACATCGTGTCGTCATCGACATGCAGTTCGTCGAAGATGTTGGTGCTCATGGTGTTTCGTCCTTCGAATAGATTTTTCGCAGAGCCTTGATGCCGTCGGCCGCGGCGCGCCGGGCGGCTTCGGGGGAGTTGTCGAGTAGTGGGGCGATCTCGGCGTACGGTAGGCCGGCGATGTGGTGGTAGGCCACGGCCTGGCGTTGCTTGGTCGGCAGTTGTCGTAATGCCGCCCACAGGTCGGGGTCTCCGGCCTCCGGATCGGCGTGCGGTGTGGGGTGGTCGGGCAGGGTGTCGGTGGGCACGGGCCGTCGGCTGCGCGCGCGTCCAACGTCGAGCGCGCGGCGGTGCGCGATGGTCACCAGCCACGCCTCGACGTTCGCGTCGTCGGGGAGCTTCGGGTAGGCCCGCAGCGCCGAAAGGAAGGTTTCCGACCAGGCGTCCTCGGCGTCGGATGGTCCGACCACGGCACGACACACCCGCAGCACCGTCGCACCGTGTTCGGCGACTACCTCTTCGAACGGACGCACTTTCACATTCTGTAGACGTCGCGACGGTGTGCGATGTGAGGTCAGCTTTTGGTGAACGGCTCCAGGGCGGTCGTCAGGTCGTTTTCGAAGCGCTCCCGGTCAACGCCCAATCGGTGCAGCGGGCCGTCAGCGTCCTCGGCCTCGAGCAGGGCGAGCACGATGTGCTCGGTGCCGACGTAGTTGTGGCCCAGGCGAAGTGCCTGCCTGAACGTCAATTCGAGCACTTTTTTCGCCGCGCCGTCGAACGGCGTCAGCGCGGGCAACTCGCCGTCGGCTGCCGGCGGCAGCGACACCGCCGCGCTGACCTTAGTGGCATCGACGGCCTGGCCGGCGAGCAGCTTCACCGCGAGTGCGTCGGGGTCGACGAACATCGCCAAGAGCAGGTGGTCGGGGTTGATCTCGGTGTTCCGCGCGTCGTGGGCCTTGTTCTGGGCTTCGACGATGACGTTGCGTGCGCGCGGGGTGAATCGGCTGAAGCCGGCATTGGGATCGAGCGCGTCGGCGTCGTTGGGAGTCTTGGGGACGAACCGTTTCTGGGCAGCCTGCTTGGTCACACCCATGCACTTACCGATCTCGGTCCAGGACGCCCCCGACCGGCGCGCCTGGTCGACGAAGTGGCCGATCAGGTGGTCGGCGATCTCGCCGAGGGACTCCGCGGCCAGTACCGCGTCGGTGAGCTGCTCGAGCGGTTCGTCGTGCACCTTTTTGATGACGTCGATGAGGTCGTCGAGGCGGACGGGGTTGGTGATTTTCGAAGGCTCGGTCATGGCGTCAACGCTAGGTTGACGCTCCGAATTCGTCAACCTTTGGTTGACGCCTTTGGGTAGCCGCGCCTGACCGTGCGATCGAGGATGCCCAGGGTGCCGCGCAACGCGAGCTCCGAAACAATCGGGAAGATGTTGGCATCGCGCCAATGCTGGTCAATGTTCGACCAGTCGTAGAACGATGTGACCAGCGTTCCACCGTCGACGGGTTCCAAGCGGTAGCCGTAGACGTGCCCGATGTCCGGCTTGAGTTGACCGAAGATGGTCCACGCGATCAACCGGTCCTGTTCGAACTCGGTGATGGAGACGGTGACGTCGTATTTACCGAGCGGATAGTCGTTGAGCGCCTCGCGATCCATGTGTACGACGAAGCTGTCGCCGACCGCGTGGGCAAGATCGCCGTCAGCGTCCTGCAGCATCCCGGTGGCGTCGATCGCGACGTGCCCCTGCGGGTCGCACAACACAGCGAAGATGTCGGCAGCGGGGGCGGGGATGGTGCGTGGCACCTCGATACGTTCGGTCATCGCTCGATCGTCTCAGGTGTGATCTGTGTCGAGCCCGTTTTACAGCGAGGTATGCGGGTAATAAATCGAGCGAAATGTCCTCTGAACAAGTCGACCCGACGACCGCCAAACCCGTCCTGCTGCGGCAGGCGATCGCGTTCATCCACGAGAACGCGCATCGCGATATCACGCTGAGCGACATCGCGGCTTACGTGAACGTCACACCGCGATCCGTTCAGTACACGTTCCGGCGCTATGTCGGTGCGACGCCGCTGGAGTATCTGCGTGGGCTGAGACTCAGCAGGGCGCATCGCGAATTGCAGGCCGCCGACCCCTCGGTCGACACCGTCATGGCCATCGCGGGCAGGTGGGGTTTCGGGCACGCGGGACGGTTCAGCAGTATGTACAAACGCAAGTTCGGCAACTCGCCGAGCGAGACGCTGCGCCGCTAACGCCCTCGCGTTTACCTCGGGAAAAAGCCCTCGCGTGTGAAGATTCCGGGCTGCCACCCTCGATTGCCCAGACACAGCATCGGACGTCCGTCGGGATGTTGTGCTGCCGCTTGGGGTTTAGGGCACGGCGCGCCGATTTCCTGCACGCCGAACAGCTCATAGGTGGCGACCCAGAAGCCGGTGTAGATGGGCGGCCACTGGTTCTCGATCCAGCGGCACTGCAGGACTTCGCCGCCGGGGCCGCGGCCGAATGTGAACCGCTCCAGGTTGGTGCACGGCGCGGTGAGATGCGCGTCGTAGTTCATGCCGGGTACGTCGGACGGGTAGCGCCCGGGGGTGTCGGGATACGCCAGGTTGTCGGCGGCAGCGAGTGGAGCGGCGCCGATGGCAGCGCCGGCGATCGCAGCGGCGGCGATGAGTTCGCGGATCATGTCCCACACCTTGGTCGTCTTGACGGGTTGGCCTTCCGAGCGTAATCGGTGCCCCGAGATGCTCGAGTGCTTTCGCCTCGATGACGGACGCGTCAGGCGGGTGTCAGCGCGGCAACGAATGCCGACCGTGTGACCGAGTACGGCGGATCGGTACCGCGGTCAACCGTGAGTCCCACAACGCCCCCGATAACATGGCGACGAACAGTCCGAAAAGGCCCGCAGTCGCGAATAGCGCTTCATTCGCCATGCCTGGTAGGTACCCAAACCACAGCGTTGCGACACCAAGGTGGGCAACCATTTCCGAAGCAGAGCTTTGGGTGCGAAGCCCCCGACCCCAGCGCGGGGGCTTCGCTGGGCCAGCCGCCTGCGCCGGGTGTGCGAATTGGATGCAAGGCGGAAGGCCCGTTAACTTAGGTAGCCCGAACGCAGGGAGCCTAATCATCAGGGCAAACCAATTTGCCTAGTTGTACAGTCAACGACCGGCCAAGATCCCGGTACGGCGCAACTTTCGTTCCGTAAGGGAACGCTGCTCGGATGGCCGGGCGAGGGTGCTGCGCTCAGCGGTTGATTTCATCCTGTGGGGCAGACGCGAAAAGTTCGCCCCAGGAGTGGACGCTGGCCATCTCGGGTGTCGTGCTGGTGGCGGCCGACTCGCTCGAGGTCAGAGCCGACGCGAATGCGCCGAACCCGACGAATGCGACGGCTGCGGTGGCGGCGGCGGCGTGCTTGATGCTCATGACTTGCTCCCGACGAGTTGGCTGACTGACTGCCATCAGCATCGGTCGTCGGCCTTGGATCTTTCTTGGAAACATGGGCCGGCCCGCCACTCGGGGGGTAGTAGCGGGCCGGTGTCTGTTGCGCGCGGCTGTCTAACCCAGCCCCGCTGCGAGTCCCAGAAGATCCTGCGCGGGAATGATGTTGCCGATGTCGCCAAGGACCGGGATGTTGCCGAGCTCTCCAAGTCCCGCGATGCTGCCGACGTCGGCGACGTCGTCGAGCAACGGCAGATAGGACTGCCAGTCCTCGCTGAGCCCTCCGGGAATGAGGGGTGCGATGTCATCCAGGCCGGGGTCCGCATTCGCCGCGCCCGACCCGAATCCAACTGCGGCCAAACCCATTACGCCTGATATGGCGCCTGCGACCGCGATTCTCTTTGTTGCCTTCATGGTGCTGTGCCTCTCGTTGCAGCTCGGTATCGCCTGACACCCGTAGCAGGCCGAGTCTTCTCGGCAGACCTTGGAAGTTTCTAAAAGCCCGGCACCAGGGCAAAGAAATAGCCGCTGAAAACTGCCTCTGAGCTGCATCGAACGTGGTGCGCGATACTGGGATTGAACCAGTGACCTCTTCCGTGTCAGGGAAGCGCTCTCCCGCTGAGCTAATCGCGCCGGGAAACCTCGTCGGAGGTGGAGACGGGAATCGAACCCGTGTGCACGGCTTTGCAGGCCGTTGCCTCACCACTCGGCCACTCCACCGCGGGGGTTGATGCCACTGCACCCTTCGAGCGGATGACGGGATTCGAACCCGCGACCCTCACCTTGGCAAGGTGATGCGCTACCAACTGCGCTACATCCGCACGCCACGAACGGCGTGCCGCCCGTCGCGAAGGACGACAATAGTCGACCCGAGCAAGACACCACAAATCCCTTGCTTCGAAACCGTTTGTGTCAATCCAGATGGTAGGTGTCGCGGGAGAGCGAGAACTCTCCGCGGTACTGAAAATCCAGCAGGTGATGTCCGACGGGGCGCTCGAGCACACGATCGAACCCGCAACGATCTTGTCTCCGAACGCCAATGCGTTAAAACAGCTGGTAGGCCTTGAACGCAAGGGTGAAGCCGTGTCCGGTGTCTTCGTCGCGACACGTGATGCCGGAGTTCGCGCTTTCGCACCGCAACGGGCCCGCGGTGATCGCCTCGCCGTACGGCAGCACCTCGTCGGGGCCGAAGGCGGTGTCACCGGCGCATACGAAGGAGGACGGTTGGCCGGCGACGATCTCGATCCCTTGTCCGTAGTCGAACTCGCAATCCGCGGGGCGCGGCGGCGGCGACCAGTCCCGGTCGATGATGTCGCAGCGGGCCAGATTTACGTCGATCATGCAGGCGACGTTGCCCGTCGGAGAAATGAAGCCGGTGAACGCGAACACCTCTCGGTCCACCGGCTCGGGCTTGGCCGTCGACGTCGGCGGCGCGGACCGCGGCACGGACGCCTTCGTCGCCACCGAAGAGGAGCTTGTGGGCCCAGGGCTGGGGGAGTTGGCGCATCCGGAAAGGACGAGCAAGGCGACCACACTGGCAACTGCGGAGGTCGGACGTCTACCAGGTCGAGCCACGGCGCGACGATAGCCCGGCAACGCGGGAGGGGGCGACGAACAGTGAAATGCGGGGACACCCATTGCGAAAAACGAATTCGGGCCGAAAGCCGCGACCGTGCTAATCTTCGACCTCGTTCGACCTTCGGTCGAGCTCCCCGGTCTCGTAGCTCAGGGGGAGAGCGTCCGCCTCACACGCGGAAGGTCACTGGTTCGATCCCAGTCGGGACCACCACCACTTCGCTGCGCTTCGCAGTCGCCGCCGGGCCCGAAACCATACGATCGCCAGGTGGGCGAACCGACGATCACCGACGACGGGCGCTACATCGTCATCAACGGGCGCCGGTGGCGAGCAACCGACCCGCTGATATCGGACGGGCGGCGAACCGAGCTGGTGCAGATTCTGATGGCCTGGCGCCGCGAGGTGCGACGAACCAAGGCAACCACCGAGGAATCGGCGGCCCGGGCGGGTGTGCAGGCCGCGAAGGTTGCATTGGGTGAGCGCGGCTCTCCGCCATGGTGGGAGCAGGATGACGAAGGCCGCCGCGCACGGTGGCAGGCCGAGGTGCCGGCGCCTGGCGTCCGAGATCGCGAGTAACAAGCGACACGCGCAGCTAGCGGCGTCGCCGCCAGACCACGAATCCCACCGCCAGCACGCCGATCACCGCGACCGCGGCGATCGGCACCGTTCGGTTCGGATTGTCGGTGACGGTGTGCCGCACGGCGTCGGCCCTCTCGACGACCTGTTCCTTGGTCTCCGTCGCCTTCTCTTTGGCGCGCGCTTTGACGTTGAGCTTGTCGGCCAGGGCCTCCACGGTTTCGCCGAGTTCCTTGCGCGTCTGCTCGACATCAGCCTCGATGTCTTCGATACCCGCGTCGGGACCTGGCTCGGGACGATTGGGGTCAGGTGCTGCCATGGCGTGCTTCCTTCACTTCCTCGATGTCGGCTTTCACGGTTTCGACCGTCTTCGGCGCTGCCGGGGTGACCTCGCCCGCCTCGCGTTTACCGACCAGAGCCGCGACGCCTGCTACGACGAACAGCAGTGCTGCGACGATGACCGCTGCGGCCCACACCGGCAAAACCATCGCCAGCGCGGCCACCGCCGCGCCGATCAGGGTCATAAAGCCCAGGAGGGCCAGCAAACCTGCGAGGCTGAAAAGCCCGGCACCGATACCGGCGTGCTTTGCTGACTCTTGGAATTCCTTCTGCGCCAACCGCAACTCGTCGCGGATCAACCGCGAAGTCTGCGCCGACAACTGGCTCAACAACTCGCCGGTCGACGCGTCCGCAGCGGGTTTGGATTCAACTGTCATGGTCCGGCTCCTTTCTCGCTCGATCCCACAGGCATGCCCGCGCGTGCGGCTTTGAAACGCCTACCTATTGCTTGCTGGCGGCAGGACACGCTTCGGGCACAGAACGATCACCACAGCATCTCGGTATCAGTGGCCAAACCTCAACGGGCGCAGTAATTCCGGTGCCAAGCGTCGCCGAACATCACCGTTTGGAAGTACTACGTCACCATTTGGATACGGCACGGTGCGGCGTGTCCCGCCGGCGTCCTTCGTACAGATAATTGACGAGGTCGTCCAACGACGGCCCTGGTACGGCACGGGTTGTGCTGCTCCACGTGAATGCGGAATGTCAGAGTGCGAATGAAGGAGTCGATGGGCGATGGCGATCTTTGATCGATTCGACCTCAAAGTAATTGCTGTCGGGGGGTTGTGTGGCGTCGCTATTGCGTTGAGCCCCGGCGTTGCGGCAGCTGGCGGCTACGAATGCCTGCAGACGTCGGCAGGTGAGGCCGGTCCGGTTCCCGCAGCTCCCGCAGCTCCCGTAGCTGGCGCAGCACCCGCGTGCGCTCCAGTCACCGAGATGGCAGGCGTACCGATGGCCCTCCCCGGGCCTCCACTGGCGCCGCCGATAGTTCCCCCGCCGCTGGTTCCGCCGGTCGTCCCCCCGCTGGTACCACCGGTGGTTCCGCCGTTGGCTCCACCGGTGCCGATCGCTCCGATCGGAGCGCCGATAGCGGCGGGTGCTCCACTCGCGCCGCTGACCACCATGGGCGGTGCGGCCGGCGGTAAAGGTGAGTCGACCGGTCCGGCGCCGGCCGGAGCGCCGGTGGCCGGTCAGCCAATCGCGCCTGGCCCCACCGGGCACTGACTCTGCAATTCAGCGACGACCCGCCCCCCGCGTGGGGGCGGGTCGTTGTTTTGCATGCTCATCAGAATGCGTGGTGCACCGCCTGCTGTGCATGAATCCACTGCTAGCCAGCGGGTCTGTGCACATCCTCGGGCGGTCAGCGCCGTCGGTCACCGGAAGCGTGGTCTGCTATATCTTCGATTGTCATGTGACGCTTCGGAATCCATCTCAGGGTCCAGCGTGACACGGCATAGAGCGTCACGCGCCGATAAGCCCTCATGGTCGAGGAGTTATCCCGGCGTTGGTGCGCCTACAACAATCCGAACGCGAAGACTCGTCAGCCGGTTATTGTCCGGGGGACTTCGATGCTGTTCTCTCGCACGATGATCGGATCACCGACGTTGACAGTGTTGAAGTACCACTCGGCGTCCTCGGTACTCAGTCCGATACAGCCGTGGCTGACATTCTCGTAACCCATTGAATTGACAGCCCACGGGGCTGAATGGACGAAGAGGCCGCGCTGGGTGAAGCGCACGGCATATTCCACGTCGAGCAGATAGCCGTCGGGGGAGTCGACGGGGATGCCGACGCTGCTCGAATCCATCATCACGTCGCGTTCCTTGCCCAGAACGGCGAAGGTGCCGACAGGCGTCGGATACTTCTCCCTACCCATCGAGGCGGGGAACACGCCCGGTTCTCCCCAGCGGGGCCGGTGATGGGGCGACGGAAGTTGAGGTGCGTCTACGCCGTCGACCGTGACGGTGAAGGTATGGTCCGAAATGTTGGCAACGCCGATGACGGCGGGCCCGGTCCTGAAAGTCGTGGTGGCCAGACCACCGCGCATCGTCAGCGACACGGTGCTGTGCGCCGGCCAAAATCCATCCGGAACCCACTGCACCACAGTGTTTTCCAGCCATTCGTACGTACCGGTCATGGCAGGCGTCGACTTGATGTTGAGGGTGCGCTCGGTTGCCCGCCGGTCGGCAACCGGCGTCTTGAACGTCACCACGACGGGGTGGGCGATACCCACGACCGCGTCTGTTGCGGGCTGCACCGACGCGATGGCGGGTCGATACGACTGGCTGGCCGCCGAGCTCGACGCGGTCGGCCCCGCAACCACGCTCGCAGTCGTCACGACTGCGGCAAGAAAACACCGAACAACCCCACGCATGGCTTCCGATTCCTGTTGAAATTACAACCTTGTCAATTAGTGATCGTAGGGCTGTCAAGGCAATTCGAAGCTCAGGCCCGCCTTCGCAATTCGGTCACCGGTTCGTCACGCTTGCGCAACGGCGAGCAGACCGAGCAAACTACGAGGGGAATTGATGGGCAAAGTCGCACAACGGGTTTCGATCGGCCGCTGCCGATCCGATCGACTGAGACCTTCCCGCGACGACACCGAGACGGTACTGCGACGTTACTCGGCGGCGGTTTTGTCGGCTACGAGTTCGGTGGCGACCCTGATCAGCGGCACATTGGAATCCTGAGACAACTTGCGCAGCAGTTCGAACGCCTGCACCGCGTCGACGTCGTAACGCTCCATGATCATGCCCTTGGCCTGACCGATGACGTCGCGGCTGGACAACGCCCTCTTGAACTGTTCGTCGCGGCGCGCCGAGTTCCAGGCGACCGATGAATGCGCGGCGAAGACCATTCCGATGTTGCGCGATTCGCTGTCGAAGACGTTCGGCTCCTCGCTGTAGACGTTGAGGGCCCCCATCGTCTCGCCGGCGATGAACAACTGGAACGCCATGATCGACTTGATCGGTGTCTCGGCGAGCGCGTCCTGCCGGTAGAGCGGAAAACGATCGTCGGTCTCGAGGTTGGCGACGTGGACGGTCTTTTCCTCCCACGCCGCCGTGAGGCATGGGCCCTCTTGATGCCGCTGCTGGATCTTGTCCAACAACATCGGATAGATGTGTGTCGCCGCCGGGGTGTCGATGTGCTTGCCATTGCGCGTGACGGTGATGCCCGCATACTGCGCGCCAGGAATCTCCACGGCGGCGTGCTCGGCCAGCTCGGCGACCACCGTGTCGGAGTCCGCATCCGGGCGGCCGTGCAGGCTCTGGACGAGCTCAGCAATACGCAGGTGGGTCGCTTCTACCTGGGTTGGATTGTTCAACGTTCACCGTCCGCACACTTGATGGGTTTTACCAGATTACGCGTGGTGGACGCGCCGGGTGACAGCGATCGCCAGGCCGGGTGTCACAGGGCATGCAAATAGCGCGTCGTGACGGCTGCCTGCACCAGCGACGTGACAGGCGATGCCAGCCGGCTCCACCACGTGGCGTGTCGGGAGAAGGCCGTGACCACGGCGAACACCGTCTCGGTGGCGGCGTCGTAGCGGACGAGGAACAGCTCCTCGCCGGACTCAGGGTGGCCGGGCAACGTGCCGTATGCGAAACCCCGGCGATCGGGTTCGTCGACGACGTAGACGACCCGGCACGGCGCCTGCACCGGCCCCAGGCCCACGATCACCTCCGAGCCCACAGCGGCGACGTCCGTCGTCGCCTGGACCTTGACGCCGGCGCCGCGCAACATCCCCCACCTCATCCCGCGAGCTGCAGCGTCGTCGAACCGCTGGCGGCCGCGGCCGATCACCGCCGTCTTCTGCACGTGGTGGTATCCCGCGGGCAGTGGTCCTGCGGTGGCACCGACTTCTGAATAGGTCAACGGCAGGGCGGGAAGATCGCTCAGTTTCATTGCGGCCAGACGCTATCGCTCGGGGTGGGCCCACGCGCCAGCCGGGGATTAACAATCTCGGCGTACGGTGCCAAACATGACCACCTTCAACGTCGGCGGTGACCTCACCGTCAATCGTCTGGGATTCGGCGCGATGCGTCTGACGGGCAAGGGCGTATGGGGTCCGCCCGACGATCGCGACGAATGCATCCGCGTGCTGCGCCGCCTTGTCGAGCTCGGCGTGAACTTCATCGATACCGCCGACTCCTACGGTCCGTACGTGTCCGAGGAGCTGATCAAGGAAGCGCTGCACCCGTACCCGGACGGGCTCGTCGTCGCGACCAAGGCCGGTCTGCTGCGCACCGGACCCGACGAATGGCCTGTGCTCGGCTTCCCGGCGTACCTGCGCCAGGAATGCGAGATGAGCCTGCGTCGCCTCGGCGTAGACACCATCGACCTCTTTCAGCTGCACCGCATCGACGACAAGTTCCCCGCCGAGGATCAGGTGGGCGAATTGGTGAAGCTGCAGCAGGAGGGCAAGATCCGCCACATCGGGCTGTCCGAGGTGAATGTCGACCAGCTCGCAGCCGCGCAGAAGGTCGCGACGATCGCGTCGGTACAGAACATGTACAACCTCACGGTGCGATCCGCCGAACCCGTCCTCGACGCGTGCGCGTCCCAGAACATCGGCTTCATTCCGTGGTTCCCGCTGGCTGCCGGGCCGCTGGCCGCGGCCGACGGTCCGCTGCAACGCATCGCGGCCGATCACGATGCGACGGCGTCGCAACTCGCACTGGCCTGGCTGCTCAAGCGGTCGCCAGTGATGTTGCCCATCCCCGGCACGTCAAAGGTCGCCCATCTCGAGGAGAACGTTGCGGCCGCCGGTATCGAACTGTCCGACGAGGAGTTCGAGACGCTCAGCGAAGCCGGGTCTGCTTCCGCCTGACCCAGGCAATCCGGCCTGGGCGTGAGCCAGGCAATACGGTGGTCTGTGTGACGACCGATCATTCCTCGGGTGAACACCCCGGCGGCGGATTCAATCCGCCGGTCCCGACCACCAAGGGTGGACCCGACTACGGCCGGTTCGTCGACGCCGTCCGCACCCTGCAGGACCACGCCCGCGCCGCCGACGCGCCCGACGACGTGATCACCGAGGCCGCCGCCCTCGTCGAGAAGGTCACCCAACTGCTGGCGCCCTATTACGCCGACGAGTGGGCCTCGCCATCGGGGCGACGCATGGACCTGCCCAACCGCGGCAACCTGCTCGCGATCCCCCTGGACCTGCACAAGACGGATGACGGGCGGATCGAGGGCACGGCGAGGTTCCGTCGCTTCCACCTCGGCCGCAACGGCGCCGCACACGGTGGCGCGGTCGCGCAGCTCTTCGACGGGCTGCTGGGATACACCGCGTTCACGCTCAGCGGCAGCCGAGCCCAGCGCACCGCGTTCCTGCATGTCGACTATCGCAAGATCGCGCTTGTCGAGAAGGAGTTCGGAGTCGACGCCCGCATCGACGACATCGTCGATCGCAAGATCTTCGTGTCCGGCCGGCTGCTGGACGGCGACGACGTGCTCGCCGAATCGCACGCGCTCTTCGTGAAGCTGAAGCCGGGCCAGCCGTGAAGCAGGACGAAGAGGAACAGCCCAGCCGCGTCCGTCGGTGGGCGCGTTACCGCGATCGGCTCCGCGAACGTCCCAGAATCGAGTTCTTCTACCGGATCGGGGTTGGAATCGTCGGCCTGGCGGTCTTCGCCGTCGGCATCGTCGCCATCCCTTATCCGGGACCGGGTTGGGCGATTCTGTTCGTCGGACTCGGCATTCTGGCCACTGAATTCGAGTGGGCACGACGGCTGCTGGCCTACGCGAAGGAGCGCTACGACAAGGTCATGGACTGGTTCCAGGCGCGACACTGGTCCATTCAGGTCCTCGGCGGCATCTTCACGGCGCTGGTGGTCGCGGGCACCCTGTGGCTGCTGGGCGCGGCGGACTGGACCGCCGAACTCTTCGGCTTCGATTGGCGCTGGCTGAACAGTCCTATTGGCCTGGGGTCTTGAGGACAAGCACCGATAGCATGGTCGCGTTCGACCACAGCCCCGACCAATTGGAGACATCCCGATGAGCGCCGCCGTCAGCCCCGCCCTAGCAGCCCCTATCCGGGTCGCTGCCGGGACCACCGCGGGTGCCGCTGTGCGAGACGCGGGCCTGCCGGGTCGGGGTGATCCAGCCGCCGTGGTCGTGGTGCGCGACCCCGACGGGCGGTTGCGCGACCTGTCGTGGGCTCCCGACGCCGACGTCGACGTCATCCCGGTCGCCGCCGATACCGACGACGGCCGCAGCGTCATCCGCCACTCCGCCGCCCACGTGTTGGCCCAGGCTGTGCAGGAGATCTTCCCCGAGGCCAAGCTCGGCATCGGTCCCCCCGTCACCGACGGCTTCTACTACGACTTCGACGTCCCACGCGCATTCACCCCCGAGGATCTCGAAGCGCTGGAAAAGCGGATGCGCCAGATCGTCAAGGAAGGGCAGCTCTTCTCACGCCGGGTCTACGAGTCCAAAGAGCAAGCGCGCCAGGAACTTGCGAACGAGCCGTACAAGCTCGAGCTCATCGAGGACAAGTCCGGTGACCCCGACGTCATGGAGGTCGGAGGCGATGAGCTGACCGCGTACGACAATCTCAATCCCCGTACCCGCGAACGGGAGTGGGGTGATCTGTGCCGCGGCCCGCACATTCCGACGACGCGTTACATTTCGGCGTTCAAGCTCACCCGCAGCTCGGCGGCCTACTGGCGGGGAAACCAGAACAACGCCAGCCTGCAACGCATCTACGGAACGGCGTGGGAGTCGCAGGAAGCCCTTGACCGCCACCTGGAGTTCATCGAGGAGGCGCAGCGCCGCGACCACCGCAAGCTCGGTGTGGAGCTGGACCTGTTCAGCTTCCCCGACGAAATCGGTTCGGGGCTAGCGGTTTTCCACCCCAAGGGCGGCATCATCCGCCGAGAGCTCGAGGAATACTCACGCCGCAAGCACATCGAGGCAGGCTACGAATTCGTCAACACCCCGCATATCACCAAGGAACAGCTCTACATCACCTCGGGGCACCTCGAGTGGTACGCCGACGGCATGTACCCCCCAATGCACATGGACGCTGAGTTCGACGAGGACGGCACGCTGCGCAAGCCGGGGCAGGACTACTACCTCAAGCCGATGAACTGCCCTATGCACCACCTGATCTTCCGGTCACGCGGACGGTCGTATCGGGAACTTCCGTTGCGGCTCTTCGAATTCGGCTCGGTGTACCGCTACGAGAAGTCCGGAGTGGTGCACGGCCTGACCCGGGTGCGTGGCATGACTCAGGACGACGCGCACATCTACACCACCCGTGAGCAGATGCGTGACGAGCTGGCGTCGCTGCTTCGGTTCGTGCTCGACCTGCTCGCCGACTACGGACTGAATGACTTCTATCTGGAGCTCTCGACGAAGGACCCGGAGAAGTACGTCGGCTCCGACGAGGACTGGGACGAGGCCACCGAGACGCTGCGTGAGGTCGCCGAGGCCTCCGGTCTGCACCTGGTGCCCGACCCCGGTGGGGCCGCGTTCTACGGACCCAAGATCTCCGTCCAGGTCAAGGACGCGCTGGGCAGAAGCTGGCAGATGTCGACCATCCAGCTCGACTTCACCATGCCCGACCGCTTCGAGCTGGAATACACCGCGGCAGACGGCACCCGCAAGCGTCCGGTGCTCATTCACCGTGCGTTGTTCGGCTCGATCGAGCGGTTCTTCGGTGTCCTCACCGAGCATTACGCCGGCGCTTTCCCGGCGTGGCTGGCCCCCGTGCAGGTGGTCGGCATCCCCGTCGCCGACGATCACATCCCGTACCTCAATGGCCTTGCGAATCAGCTGAAGATGGCCGGTATCAGGGCCGAGGTCGACGCCAGTGACGACCGGATGGCCAAGAAGATCGTGAACCACACCAATCAGAAGGTGCCGTTCATGCTCGTGGCCGGTGACCGTGACATCGAAGCCAACGCGGTCAGCTTCCGCTTCGGTGACCGTACGCAGATCAACGGTGTGCCACGCGACGAGGCGGTGGCGGCCATCGCCAAGTGGATCGAAAGCCGGGAAAACGCCGCTCCGACAGCCGAACTGGTCAAGGTGGGCGCTCAGCCGTGACACGTGACGAGCGTCAGCACGAAGAGCGGGACGACGAGCACAGAATCGTCGACCACGGCGTCGGCGAGCCTGATCACCTGCAACGGCTGTGGACCCCGCACAGGATGAGCTACATCGCCGAGTCCCCGTTTCGGCGCAACAGTTCCGATCCGTCGGCGCCGTTCACCGACATCCCGAAGATGGCCGACGAGGACGGGTTGATGGTGGCGCGCGGCGAGCTTGTCTACGTGGTACTGAACTTGTACCCGTACAACCCGGGACATCTCATGGTCGTCCCGTACCGCCGGGTATCCGAGCTCGAGGACCTCACCGACGCGGAGAGCGCGGAACTGATGGCGTTCACCCAGAAGGCGATCCGTGTCATCAAGAGTGTGTCCAACCCGATGGGCTTCAACGTCGGACTGAACCTCGGCAAGGTCTCGGGCGGGTCGCTGGCCGAGCATCTGCACATGCACGTGGTGCCGCGTTGGATCGGCGACGCGAACTTCATCACCATCATCGGCGGCGCGAAGGTGGTCCCTCAGCTGCTGAGCGAGACGCGTGAACTGCTGGCGACGGAGTGGGCGAAGCAGTAATGAGCAACCTGTACCTGATGACGCGTGCGGCATACGAGAAGCTCTCTCGGCCGCTTGCCAAGGTCGCGCTGCGCGCCGGGCTCACCCCCGACAGCATCACCATCCTCGGCACCGCGGGCACGGTGTTGGGCGCACTCACCCTGTTCCCGATCGGCCAGCTGTGGTGGGGCGCTTTCACCGTCTGGATCTTCGTACTCGCCGACATGCTCGACGGTGCCATGGCGCGTCAGCGGGGCGGCGGGACGCGTTTCGGCGCGGTCCTCGACGCCACCTGTGACCGGATCGGCGACGGTGCGATCTTCTGTGGCCTGCTGTGGTGGGTGGCGTTCGGTATGCAGAGCACGTCCCTCGTCGTGGCCACGTTGATCTGTCTCGTTACCTCGCAGGTGATCTCGTACATCAAGGCGCGCGCCGAGGCCAGCGGGTTGTCCGCCGAAGGCGGCATGATCGAGCGGCCAGAACGCCTGATCATCGTGCTGCTGGGTGCCGGGCTCTCAGGCCTGTTCGGCATTCCCTGGCTGTTGCATGTCGCGATGTGGGTGCTCGCGGTGCTGAGCCTCGTCACCCTGGGTCAGCGCGTGCACAGCGTGCGCACGTCACCTGGAGCGATGGACCGGCTGCCGCAGCCCGACAGCGCTACCGGTGAAGAACCGGAGACGTCGGGACACCAGCCGACCGGTGGACCCGGGGATGAGTCATGACGGCGCCCCTGTGGGAGCTGGGCAACTCGCTGAGCGGCAGGTTCGCCGACTGGGGATATGCTGCTGGCTGGCGGGTCGTTCGTGCGATGCCGGAAGTGTTGGCGCGCAACGCCTTCGGTGCCGGCGCGTACTACGCCGCACGTGGCGGTGGACCTGAACAACTACGCAAAAACCTCGCCCGCGTGATCGGTGTAGCGCCCGAGCGTGTGCCCGACGGGCTCATGCACGCGTCACTTGCTTCCTATGCCCGGTACTGGCGCGAGGCATTCCGGCTGCCCACGATGGACCTGGCGGCGGTCGCCCGCCGGCTCGACGAAGTGAGCCTCGGAACGCACCGGCCTCAAGCCGCGTTGGACGCGGGCCGCGGCGGGATCCTGGCGCTGCCGCACAGCGGCAACTGGGACATGGCGGGCGTCTGGCTCGTCCAGAAACACGGCACCTTCTCCACGGTCGCCGAGCGGCTGAAGCCCGAATCGTTGTACCGTCGCTTCATCGAGTACCGGGAAAGCCTTGGCTTCGAGGTGTTTCCGGCGTCCGGCGGCGAGCGCCCACCGTTCGAGTTGCTTGCCGAGCGGCTGCGCGAGAACAAGCTCGTCTGCCTGATGTCCGACCGCGACCTCACCCGGTCCGGAGTCGAGGTCGACTTCTTCGGCGAAGCCACCCGCCTGCCCGCCGGACCGGCCAAATTGGCGATCACCACCGGCGCCCACCTGATTCCGGCGCACGTCTATTACGACGGCGACGACTGCGTCATCGACCTTCAGGAGCCGCTCGACACCAGCTCGAACGACGTCACCGCCGTCACCCAGGCGTTGGCGAATCGGTTCGAGCACAACATCGCCGCGCATCCGGCCGACTGGCACATGATGCAGCCGCAGTGGCTGGCCGACCTCTCCGACGAGCGGCGCGCCAAACTCGAGGCGATCTGATGCGCATCGGCATGGTCTGCCCCTACTCGTTCGACGTGCCGGGCGGCGTGCAGTCGCATGTGTTGCAGCTAGCCGAGGTGATGCACGACCGCGGCCACGTGGTCAGCGTGCTGGCACCGACGTCGTCTCGAGCACAAGGTTCGCTGCCCGACTACGTGGTGTCGGGCGGTAAGGCGGTGCCGATCCCGTACAACGGATCGGTGGCGCGGCTGCGTTTCGGCCCGGCAACCCACCGCATGGTCAAGAAGTGGCTCGCGCAGGGCGAATTCGACGTGTTGCATCTGCACGAGCCCAATGCGCCGAGTCTTTCGATGCTGGCACTGAACATCGCCGAAGGTCCTATCGTCGCCACCTTTCACACCTCGACCACGAAGTCGTTGACGCTCAGTGTGTTCGAGCCGTTTCTGCGGCCGATGCACGAGAAGATCGTCGGCCGCATCGCGGTGTCGGACCTGGCGCGACGCTGGCAGATGGAGTCGCTCGGCAGCGATGCCGTCGAGATACCGAACGGGCTGGACGTCGATTCGTTCGCGTCGGCGCCGGCGATGGACGGCTACCCGCGCGCAGGCAAGTCAGTCCTGTTCCTGGGGCGGTTTGACGAGCCCCGCAAGGGCATGGCCGTGCTGCTGCGGGCCTTGCCGCGCCTCGTCGAGCGGTTCGGCGACATCGAGATCCTGATCGTCGGCCGCGGCGAAGAGGAGGAGCTGCGTCGCTCGGCAGGCAAACTCGCGAAGCATCTGCGGTTCCTGGGCCAGGTCGACGACGCCGCGAAGGCCTCGGCGCTTCGCAGTGCGGACGTGTACTGCGCGCCCAACACGGGGGGAGAGAGCTTCGGCATCGTGCTCGTCGAGGCGATGGCCGCGGGTACTGCCGTGGTGGCCAGCGACCTCGACGCGTTCCGCCGCGTGTTGGTGGACGGGACCGCGGGCCGGCTGGTGCCGGTCGACGACCCGGCCGAATTGGCGGCAGGACTGATCGAGGTACTGGAGGACGACGACGTCCGGGCGCGTTACGTCCAGACGGCTGCCGAGGTGGTACGCCGCTATGACTGGTCGGTTGTGGCGCGACAGATCATGCGTGTCTACGAGACCGTCGCCGGGGCGGGAGCGAAGGTTCGGGTGGCGGGAACGGCGAGCGCTGCGGCGGGCACCGGGCTCGCGAGTACCAGGGGAAAGGCCAGGGGTTTTAGGTGATCACTTGGATCCTCGTGATCGCGCTGGCGCTGCTTCTCGTGGTGCTGCTGTTGGTGGGCGCCTGGGCCTTTCAAACCGCCAACCGGCTGGACCGGTTGCACGTGCGCTCCGACCTGTCCTGGCAGGCCCTGGACGGCGCGCTGGCGCGGCGGGCCGTGGTGGCTCGGGCGGTGGCTGTCGACGCCTACGGGGGTGCGCCGGCGGGTAAGCGACTGGCAGCGCTGGCCGACGCGGCCGAGCGTGCCCCACGGCAGCGGCGTGAGGCTGCCGAGAACGAGCTGTCCGCGGCGCTGGCGATGGTCGAGCCGTCGTCGCTCCCGCACGCGCTGGTCGCCGAGCTGGCCGACGCCGAGGCGCGGGTCCTGTTGGCTCGTCGATTTCACAACGACGCTGTCCGCGATACCCTCGCTCTGCGTGAGCGCCCCGCGGTCAGGCTGCTGCGGCTCGGTGGAACCGCTCCGCTACCAACCTATTTCGAGATCGCCGAGCGTGCGACGGCTTCCGATGAGATGGCGCCCGCGCCTGACCAGCGAGTGTCAGCGCGCGTCGTTCTGCTCGACCGCGACGGGGCGGTATTGCTGTTTCGCGGATCCGATCCCGCCGTCGCCGACGCACCGATCTGGTGGTTCACGGTCGGCGGCGCCGTCGAGCCGGGGGAGGCGCTCGCCGACGCCGCCGCGCGGGAGATCGCCGAAGAGACCGGCCTGCGGGTCAGCTCCGCCGATCTGATCGGGCCGGTGTGGCGCCGGGGCGCGGTCTTCGAGTTCAACGGCGTGCTCATCCGCAGCGAGGAGAAGTTCTTCGTCTACCGGACCGACCGTTTCGAACCGTCGACAACCGGTCACAACGACCTCGAGCGGCGCACGATTCATGGTCACCGGTGGTGCGATGAGACAATGATTGCCGAGCTGGTCGCCAAGGGCGAGACCGTATATCCGTTGCAGTTGGGTGAGCTCCTCGGCGAAGCGACGAACTTGGCCGATCACCCGGTTGAAATGGCGCGGAGGCAATTGCAATCGATCCGTTGATCTGCGGATTCTTTTGTATTTGCGGCCCTCATTAGACTGGATCAGTAGCGATTCGGAGGAGATAGCAGTGGATACCGCACCTAACGGGTCGGTGACCCAAACCGGAACCGCCCGGGTCAAGCGCGGGATGGCGGAGATGCTCAAGGGCGGCGTCATCATGGACGTGGTCACCCCCGAGCAGGCCCGCATCGCCGAGGGAGCCGGCGCGGTCGCCGTCATGGCGCTCGAGCGGGTGCCCGCTGACATCCGGGCCCAGGGCGGGGTCGCGCGGATGAGCGATCCCGATCTGATCGAGGGGATCATCGAAGCGGTGACCATCCCGGTGATGGCCAAGGTGCGTATCGGGCATTTCGTCGAGGCGCAGATCTTGCAGAGCCTGGGTGTCGACTACATCGACGAATCCGAGGTGCTCACTCCCGCCGACTACACCCACCATGTCGACAAGTGGAAGTTCACCGTGCCGTTCGTGTGCGGTGCGACCAACCTGGGGGAGGCGTTGCGCCGCATCACCGAGGGCGCCGCGATGATCCGCTCCAAGGGTGAGGCCGGCACCGGAGATGTGTCCAACGCGACCACCCACATGCGCGCGATCGGCGGTGAGATCCGTCGCCTCACGTCGCTGTCAGAGGACGAGTTGTTCGTGGCGGCAAAGGAATTGCAGGCGCCCTACGATCTTGTCGTCGAGGTGGCGCGGGCAGGCAAGTTGCCGGTCACGCTGTTCACCGCCGGCGGTATCGCGACCCCGGCCGACGCGGCGATGATGATGCAGCTCGGCGCCGAGGGAGTGTTCGTCGGTTCGGGCATCTTCAAGTCCGGGGATCCGGCCGGTCGCGCCGCCGCGATCGTGAAGGCCACCACTTTCTACGACGACCCCGACGTGCTGGCGAAGGTGTCGCGCGGGTTGGGTGAGGCCATGGTCGGTATCAACGTGGAGGATGTCGCGGCCCCGCACCGGCTCGCCGAACGCGGCTGGTAGAAACCATCCGATGAGCCGTTTCCGCGAAGAGCAACGATAACCGCATGTCGATCGAACAGATCCTTGATCTCGAGCAACTCGAGGTCAACATCTATCGCGGCACCATGTGGAGCCCCGAGTCGGGATTCCTGCAGCGCACGTTCGGCGGCCATGTGGCCGGCCAATCGCTGGTGTCCGCCGTCCGCACGGTCAACCCCGAGTTCCAGGTGCATTCGTTGCACGGCTACTTCCTGCGGCCGGGAGATGCGACGGCGCCGACGGTGTACATCGTCGAGCGGTTGCGTGATGGCGGTTCTTTCGTGACGCGTCGCGTCAACGCGATCCAGCACGGCGAGAACATCTTCTCGATGTCGGCGTCGTTCCAGACCGATCAGAGCGGCATCGAGCATCAGGACGCGGTGCCGTCGGCGGCGCCGCCTGACGATCTGCCCGCGCTATCGGACATCAAGGCATTCGACGACGCGGGGTTCAAACAGTTCGCGGAGTGGGACGTGCGAATCGTGCCGCAGGACAAGCTGACCCGCCTACCCGGCAAGGCGTCACAGCAGCAGGTGTGGTTCCGCCACCGCGATCCGCTGCCCGACGATTACGTCCTGCACATCTGCGCGCTGGCCTACATGAGCGACCTCACGCTGCTCGGGTCGGCGCAGGTGCATCACGCCGACGAGCGCGGACATCTGATGGTCGCATCGCTGGATCATGCGATGTGGTTCATGCGTCAGTTCCGCGCTGACGAATGGCTGCTGTACGACCAGTCGTCGCCGTCGGCGTCGGGCGGCCGTTCGCTGTGTCAGGGCAAGATCTTCAACCAGGACGGTGAGATGGTGGCGGCGGTGATGCAGGAGGGTCTCACCCGCTACAAGCGCGACTTCACGCCGTGAGCACCCCGCATGTCGGCGTGCTGGCGCTCCAGGGCGACACACGCGAACATCTTGCTGCGTTGCGTGCCGCGGGCGCCGAGGCCTCGACCGTCCGCCGGTTGCGCGAACTGGAATCCGTTGACGCGCTGGTGATCCCCGGCGGGGAGTCCACCACGATGAGCCATCTGCTTCGGGAGTTCGAGCTGCTCGAACCACTGCGCGCGAGGTTGGCCGACGGTATGCCTGCCTACGGGTCGTGCGCGGGCATGATTTTGCTTGCCACCGAGATCTTGGACGCCGGCACCGCCGGGCGTGACGCAACGCCGTTGAAGGCGATCGATATGACGGTGCGACGCAACGCGTTTGGTCGTCAGGTGGATTCGTTCGAGGGTGATATCGACTTCACGGGTCTCGACGAGCCTGTGCACGCGGTGTTCATTCGGGCGCCGTGGGTCGAGCGCGTCGGCCCGGACGTCGAGGTGCTGGGGCAGGCCGCAGGCCATATCGTCGCGGTGCGTCAGGGCAAGATGCTCGCGACGTCGTTTCACCCGGAGGTGACCGGCGACCGTCGCATCCACAAACTCTTCGTCGACTTACTGTGAATCGGGCGCGCATAGCAACCGTAGCGGTCGATACGCGCGCCGAATTCGCAATCAGCGGATGGGCAGACCCGTCACTGCGCGACCGATGACCAGCCGCTGAATCTCGCTGGTGCCCTCGAAGATGGTGAAGATCTTGGCGTCACGATGCATCCGCTCGACCGGATATTCACGCGTATAGCCGTTGCCGCCGAGTATCTGGATCGCCTCGTCGGTGACGTAGACGGCGGTTTCGCTCGCGACAAGCTTTGCCATCGAGCCCTCGGCGTTCTCAAACGGTTTGCCGTTACGGGCCATCCAGCCCGCCCGCCACACGAGCAGGCGCGCAGCGTCGATGCGAGCTTTCATGTCGGCCAATTTGAATGCGATGGCCTGGAATTCGCCGATCTTGCGGCCGAACTGCTCCCGCTGCAATGCGTAGTCCAGCGCGTACTCATATGCCGCACGGGCCACGCCGACCGCCATCGCGCCGACTGTGGGGCGGGTGCGCTCGAAGGTGGCCATAGCGGCCTGCCCTTTCGAACGCTTGCCCTCGCGGACTTTCGCGATCCGCTCCTCGAATTTCTCTCTGCCACCGATGATCAGGCGGCCGGGGATGCGGACGTCGTCCAGCACCACCTCGGCGGTGTGCGATGCCCTGATGCCGTGCTTGAGAAATTTCTGGCCCTGCCGGAATCCGGGGGTGTTGGGCGGGATGATGAACGACGCCTGACCGCGGCTGCCCAGCTCGGGATACACCGACGCGACGACGATGTGCACCTCGGCGATGCCGCCGTTGGTCGCCCACGTCTTCGTGCCGTTGAGCACCCATTCGTCGGTTGCCTCGTCGTAGCGTGCGCGCGTCAAGATCGCGCCGACATCCGAGCCGGCGCCCGGCTCCGACGAACAGAAGGAACCGACCTTGGGGTCGTCGACTGTGCCGAACATCTGTGGCAAGAACTCGGCGATCTGCTCGGGCGTCCCGCCGCCGGCCAGCGATGCGGCCGCCAGGCCGGTGCCGAGGATCGACAGCGCGATTCCCGCGTCGCCCCAAAACATCTCCTCGAACGCGACGAGCATGCCAAGGCCGGACGGTTCGCCCGCCTGCTCGGCGAAGAACTCCATGGAGTAAACGCCGACCTTTGCGGCCTCCTGGATGATCGGCCACGGTGTCTCTTCGCGCTGATCCCATTCGGCGGCGGCCGGCCGGATCACGTCGGTGGCAAATTCGTGGACCCAGTCGCGAATGTGGACGAGGTCGGCTGACAGTTCGAGGTCGAACGACATACCTGTATCTTACTCCGGAGTAAGATACAGCGAAAGACGTGTGTGTTCGACCTAACACCTCAGCCCTGGACCGACAGGACCAGCCGAGACGCGGACGACACCGTATTCAAGCTGCTGGTTCCCACACTCGCGTGCCGAAAATTCATGATCACGGGGGTGTTCGGGTCCTGATCGTCACTGGTGAGGGTGAGTCGGATGCGATCCCCGGCAGCGAAGCGGCGGGCGTTGGGCACCAACGGAATCCGATACTCGACCTCTTCGCCGATCGGCACCGGGATGAACCGCCGGCACGGCAGCGCCGGTGCTCCCGGGCGGCTTGCGTCTTCGTCCACGTCGCGCAGGCTCGCCCGGAGCCATCCGGCCGTCACCTCGCTGGTGGTTCCGTCGGCGGCGACGTGCTCGAGCGTCGCTATCCACGCCGTATCGAAGGCGGTGGCCGACGCGACGAGGCGCAGTTCCGCATCGCCGACGACATCGATCGTCGCGGTCAGCGGCGCGCTGGTCCATCTCAGCTGCGAAGGAGGGTCGATGGGGCTGGCCTTCGCCCGGTTGAGGCCCGCGCCGAGGGTGAGGTACTCCCGGCGACCGGGCGTGCCTTCTGCGGTATCGAGCGTCCCGTCGGCGCGCAGCGCGAATTCAGTGAGAGACGTCGCGGCGGGCGGCCATTGGTCGGCGGTGTGCCAGCCTTCGGCGCCGGGCAGCACGTATCGGATCGGCGATCCGTCCATGACGCCGGTGTCGTATCCCTTGAGCCAATGGTCGTACCACGCCAGTGCCTCGTGATGGAGGCTTTCCCATGGCCAGGTGAGGCCGAACGGCCCGAGCAGCGCCATCCGGACATTCGGGTTGTCCGCCAACGCTTCCCATGCGGCGAAGGTCGACGGCAGGTGCAACGGCACGTTCTCCCAGTCGCAACCCAGATATACCGGGATGTCGATGTTCTTCAAGAGCGGTAACAGGTTTCGCGCCTCCCACCAGTCGTCGCGCACCGGATGCTTGACGACGGTGTCCAGCCACAGGTCGTCCCACGGATGGGGGCTGTGCGGCAGCTTCAGCAGCGCGCGCATCATTGTCACCGCGGCCTCCCCGTTCATGGTCGCGAACTTGCGATGCAGGGGCGGCGCGTTGAGCACCTTGCGCGCCAGGGCGATTGCGGGGTTGCGGCGCCAGAAGCCGTCGCTGCGATCAGATGTCAAACCCATCATCGACAGGAATGGCGTGATGAAGGACGTGCTGACCAGGCCGTGGTGGGCGGCAGCCTCGTACAGATCCGCGGTGACTGCGACGGGGAAGATCGCCTTGAGATGCGGTGGCTTCTCCACGGCCGCTTCGAGTTGGGTCATCGCGAAGTAGCTGATGCCGATCATCCCGACGTTGCCGTCACACCAGGGCTGGGCGGCGGTCCACTCGACGAGGTCGTACATGTCCTGGCGTTCCTGCGGGTCAAAGAATGCGAAGGTGCCCCCGGACCCGCCCGTCCCGCGAACGTTCGCGATCACGTGGACGTATCCGCGCGACACCCAGAAGTCGGTGGCGCCGGCCTCGATGAACCCTGCGGGCGCACCGAAGTCCTGCATCTGACGCGGATATGGCGACGCGGCGATCAGCGCCGGGTACTTGCCGTTCGCCTTGGGTCGGTGGACGTCGGCCAGCAGGGTCACGCCGTCGCGCATCGGCACACGGGTGTTGTCCTCGTTGCGGATCTTGAAACGCGGCCGGCTGAGGTTCCGGTAGTCACGCCCGGTGGTCTGCGGCCCGTTGAGGTGGCGCTCGGTCATGAGTTTCACGCTACGTTGAAACTAGTCTCAACGCAACGTGAAACTTTGCTAGGCTGTCGACCGTGCCGAAGAACGCACCGCCCGGACCCCGCGACGAGCGGGGGGTGCTGTCCGCGCGCATCCTCGCGGCCGCCCGAGAGGAATTCGCCCAGCACGGGTGGGCCGGCACGACGATCAGGGCCGTGGCGAGGGCGGCCGACGTCGACCCCGCGCTCGTGTATCACTACTTCGGCTCCAAGGAGGCGCTGCTCGACGCCTCGACCAACCCGCCGCAGCGCTGGTTGGAGAGCGTCGCCAACACGTGGGCCACGCCCGTGGACGAGTTGGGTGCCGCGCTGCTGCGGCTGATGCTGGGTGCGTGGGCCGACGAGGAGATCGGCCCCGTGCTGCGCGCCGTTCTGCTCACCGCCGCCCACGACGAGGCAACGCGCGAGAAGTTGCGCCGAGTCGTCGAGAGCAGCCTCATGGGGGTCTCGCAGCTCGGTGTCGACGAGCGGGATCGCCTGGTGCGCAGCGGTCTGATCTCCTCGCAGATCATGGGGTTGGCGATGATGCGGTTCGTCTGGAAGATCGAACCGGTCGCGTCCATGGCCGACGACGAACTCGTCGCCGCGGTCGCGCCGAATCTGCAGCACTACGTCCAGGGGGACCTCACGTGACGATGGTCGAGCTCGAACCGCAACCACGAATCGACACGATCGTGCGCCTACCTCACGGCGGAGAGGCCAGGCGCACCGAATACGTCGGCACAGCGTGGTTCGACGGCAAGCCGCTCATCAATGGGTTGACCCTGCAACGCTCTCCGCACGCCCCGCGGGGCTTCCGCCGCACCTCGTTCGAGTCAACGTTCTTCGTGCCGGACAGCCTGCCGTATGACCGCGGCGCGCTCGGCGACGCGGTGCTCAGCGCCTCGGTCGTATTGCGCGGCTCCGGGGGCGAATCGAGCGCCATCGTCGATGCCACTGCGGCATTCGCCGACGATCCCTCGGGTTCACCGACCTGGATTCACCTGGCGCTGCGGGCGAACATCGGCTGGCCGGCAGGCATCGGCTACCGCGTCGTCGCGCTCACCCCTCCCGACGCGGTTCGATAGGGCGCAAACGTCCACGTAGACTCGTCGGTCGAAGCTTGAGCACGACTGTTAGGAAGCGGGTAGTACACGCATGAGCGGCCATTCCAAGTGGGCGACCACAAAGCACAAGAAGGCCGTCATCGACGCACGCCGCGGCAAGAACTTCGCGAAACTGATCAAGAACGTCGAAGTGGCCGCGCGAGTCGGCGGCGGTGACCCTGCCGGGAACCCGACGCTCTACGACGCGATCCAGAAGGCGAAGAAATCGTCGGTCCCGAACGACAACATCGAGCGCGCCCGTAAGCGCGGCGCCGGGGAAGAAGCCGGTGGCGCCGATTACCAGAACATCACCTACGAGGGCTACGGGCCCAACGGTGTCGCGGTGCTGGTCGAGTGCCTCACCGACAACCGCAACCGCGCGGCGGGCGAGGTGCGCGTCGCGATGACCCGCAACGGTGGCAACATGGCCGATCCGGGTTCGGTGGCATATCTGTTCTCCCGCAAGGGCGTCGTTACCCTGGAGAAGAACGGTCAGACCGAGGATGACGTGCTGACCGCCGTGCTCGAAGCCGGCGCCGAAGAGATCAACGACCTCGATGACAGCTTCGAGATCATCTGCGAACCAACCGATCTCGTCGCCGTCCGTACCGCGCTACAGGAGGCTGGCATCGACTACGAGTCCGCGGAGGCCAGCTTCCAGCCGTCGGTGACGGTGCCGGTCGACCTCGACGGCGCACGCAAGGTGCTCAAGCTCGTCGACGCGCTCGAAGACAGCGACGACGTCCAGGATGTCTTCACCAACATGGACATTCCCGACGACGTCGCGGCTCAACTCGACGACGAGGGATAGTCGCGTCAGCCCTTGAGGAACTCGCCGATTGCCCGGGCGGTTTCCTCGGGCTGATCGAGCATGATCAGTACCTTGGCGTCGTCGACGTAACGCAGTGTGCCACCGGTCAATTCGGCCAAGGCCTCGGCGTGCGCGACGGGCATCACGCGATTGCGGCTCCACAGCACCAGCACGTCGCCCGAGAAGTCCGCGAGCCGGTTGGTCGCGCGCACGAGCGAGGACTTGTCGAACCTGGTCCGTGCGTACTTGAGCAGGTCGCGGCGAATCCGCACGTCGGCGATTCCCGGATTCGTCCACGCCTCGATGATGTGCTGGGGGATGGGCTTGGCGGCCATCATGCCGAAGAGGAAGAAGCGGCGACGCAGCCAGCCGATGCGCAACTGCTGCATCGCCATCTTGACGGTCCCGGTGGTGCGCGTGCCGACCCAGGTGACCTTGCCGGGGAACCCGGGAGGGAAGTTGTCATACGCCTCTGACGGGCAGATCACGAGTCGGGCGATGCGTTTGTCGCGCCCGACGTCGGTGAGGAACAGCGGACCGCCCCAGTCGGACACGACGAGCGTGACGTCGGTGAGATCCAGTGCGTCGAGGAAATCGGCGACGACGTCGACCATGCCGGGCATCGTGAGATCGGCATCGTCGCGCATCGGGATGCGGTGCCCGCCGATCGGCAGCACCGGCAGCAGGTAGCGGTAGCCGGCCGGCAAGTGCGGTAGGGCGAGGTCCCACTGTGTGTCGTTCATCAGCAGACCGTGCAACAGCACGACCGGCGGGCCGTCCGGGTCGCCTTCCTCGCGGTATTCGATGGTCCCGGAAGGCAGGAGGATTTCCATCTCTATTCCTCTCATTAGAACGTTGATTCTAGAACGTATGCTCTAGTCTGTCCGCAGGAGGCGTCAATGGCAAGATCCACGCGCGAATCGATCCTCACCGCCGCCGCGGAGCTGATGCGGCACCGCGGGTACGCGGCGGTGGGCATGAAAGACATCGCCCAGGCCTCGGGTGCGCCGATCGGCTCGCTGTACCACCACTTCCGCGGCGGCAAGGTGCAGATCGCGCGTGAAGCGCTGATCAACGCGGGAGCGGCGTACGGGCTACTCATCCCGACGCTCATCGACGAATACAACGACCTCGGCCAGGCGTTCGAGGGCGTCTTTGCCCAGGCCGCGCAGGACATGGCCGCGACAGGGTTCGCGAATATGTGCCCGGTCGCCAGCGTCGCCGCTGAGGTGGCCGACACCGTCGAAGAACTGCGCGAGACCTCAGCCGCGGTGTTCCGGGGCTGGATCGACGGCGGTGCCGCCTACTTTGCCGCCCGCGGTCTGGCGCCACAGTTGGCCCGCGAGGTGACCTTGGCGCTCATCGGCGCATTGGAGGGCGCGTTCGTGTTGGCGCGGACGATGCGCGATACCGCGCCGCTGCTGGCCGCGGGCGCGACGCTGGGCCCGCAATACCGGGGCATCGCCTTGGCCGAGCCGGCTCAGCGGCTGCCGTTGGAGGACCGGGCGAACTCGTCGTCGTAGTCGGCGTGCTCATCGAAAGCCCTGGCGCGTTCCTCGGCTTCGGGGCTGCCCGAGAACATGCCGGACGCCACTCGAGGCGTGGCGCCGTCTTCGTCGCCGCGCTTGCGTGGTTCGGTGGGCGCGGCGGGTTCGATGCGCTGGGTCGGCAGCACCTGCCGATGCTGAACCCAATCCACCATGCCCTCGCGCACATTGCACCGGAGGTCGAACAGCGCGCCGGCGTTCGGGGCGCTGACCACGATTCGTACCCGCACCATGCCACCCACGGCGTCGGTCACCTGCAGGACGCCACGCCTGCCGTCCCACAACTCACTCTCTGCGAGCAGCCGGTCCAGTTCGGCACGCATGTCGTCGAACGGCACGGAGAAGTCCACGTCGAACTCGACGCTGCCCATGATCTCGGTGTCGCTGCGGGTCCAGTTCTCGAACGGTTCCGTCGTGAAGTACGTCGACGGCAGCACGAGGCGGCGCTCGTCCCAGAGGCGCACCACGACGTAACTCAGGGTGATCTCCTCGACGCGACCCCACCATTGGCCGTTCTCGAGTTGGACGACGTCGCCGACGCGGATGGCGCCGGAGAACGCGATCTGCATACCTGCGAACACCGCGCCGAGAGAGGTTTGCGCCGCCAGACCCGCGACGACGGACAGGACGCCGGCCGACGCGAACACCGTGGTCCCGATATCGGAGAACGCCGGGAACGTCATCAGTACCGCGGCGCCGCCGAAGACCACCACGATGGCGATCGCGAGCCTGCGCAGGACCGTGACCTGCGTGCGAACCCGTCGCCAGCGGCGATCGGCGTCGGAGATCTGCTCACCGCCACCGCCGAATCTGGCGATCATGCGCCGTTCCGCGACCCGGACGAGGCCGGTGAGCAGCCAGGTCACCCCCAGGATCAGCAGGATCACCAGCGAATGGTCGACCATCCTGCGCCAGGAGTCGGCCGGATCCGACGTCCGCTGCACCGAGATGGACGCCGCAGCGACCATCAGCGTGAACCGCACCGGCATCCGCGTGAGTTCGGCGACGTCGCAGAGCATGGCACTACGGCGACCGATGCGGCCCAGCGCCCAGGTCAGCACCACTCCCAACAGGTACGCGGCGACCATGGCGCCTGCGGCCCACGCGAAGGTGACGGCGAGATTTGTTGCGGTTTCCAGTTCGTTCTCGTCGGGCATTGGGTGAGATCAGCTCCACTGAGTCGAGGTCGGGTCTCTTCGCGACGGTAGCGTCGCGCACCGGCGTCGTCACATCGACGCGTCGCGATTTGCCGCGTTGAACGCGCGGAATACCCGGTCCTGCAAGGAAAATAATCGACGTGGCAGTTCTCACAGACCCCAACGGCACCGTCTGGTCGATCAACCGGCGGATGTGGCCGTTTCCGGGCGACGCGCTTGACCTCACGTTCGGCATGTTCGAGGTGCTCATCGGCATCGTGTTCGCGCTGCTGTGGCCCTTCTGGTTGCTGGCCAAGTTCTGCGGTGTGCGGTGGGTGATCACCGTCGAGCGCAACGGCCATCAGGTGGGCCGGGAGCTCGTGCGCGGATGGAACGGGTCCAAGCGCCGCGTCGACGAGATCGCACGCGAGGTCGCTTCCGGCGGCCGTTCAGGGCACATGGTGATCTAGCCGTGCACGACGCCTCGACTCTCCGCTGCGCCGGGCAGTCCACCCGGTGATGGGGGCGTGTCGAGACCCTGAGGTGTCCGCTGCCGACGCTAAGCTCTTCGAACAGGTGTTCACAGGCAAGGAGCTGCCACGTGCGGGTGATGGGTGTCGACCCTGGGTTGACGCGGTGCGGGCTGTCCGTCATCGAGGGCGGCACCGGGCGGCGCGTCATCGCGCTGGACGTCGACGTCGTCCGCACCCCGTCCGACGAGCCGCTGCACCGCCGGTTGCTCACCATCAGCGACACCGTCGAGTACTGGATGGACACCCACCGCCCCGACGTCATCGCGATCGAGCGCGTCTTCGCCAACCAGAACGCGAACACAGCGATGGGCACCGCGCAGGCCGGCGGTGTCATTGCGCTTGCCGCCGCCAGGCGCGACATCGACGTGTATTTCCACACACCCAGCGAGGTGAAGGCCGCCGTCACCGGAAACGGGCGGGCCGATAAGGCGCAGGTCACCACGATGGTCACCAAAATCCTTGCCCTACAGGCGAAGCCGACGCCCGCCGACGCGGCCGACGCGCTGGCATTGGCGATCTGTCATTGCTGGCGGGCTCCGATGATCGCGCGAATGGCCGCGGCCGAGGCCATGGCAGCCGAGCAGCAACGCAAGTACCAGGCCACGATCAAGGCGAAGGCAAAGGCGGCACGATGATTGCATCCGTTCGCGGAGAGGTCCTCGACATAGCTCTCGATCACGTTGTCATCGAGGCTGCGGGTGTCGGATACAAAGTGATGGCGACGCCGACCACGCTGGCGACGCTGCACCGCGGCGACGAAGCCCGGCTCATCACCGCGATGATCGTGCGCGAGGATTCGATGACGCTGTACGGCTTTTCCGACGCCGACGCCCGCAACCTGTTTCTGACGCTGCTCGCGGTGTCCGGTATCGGGCCAAGCATCGCGCTGGGCGCACTGGCGATGTACGACGGACCCACGCTGCGCCGTGCCATCGCCGACGCCGACATCACCGCGCTGACCCGGATCCCGAAGGTCGGCAAGAAGACCGCCGAGCTGATGGCGCTGAGCCTGCGCGACAAGATGGGGGCCAACACACCGTCCGGCGCCCCCGCGATGAACGGACATGCCGTGCGCGGCCCTGTCGTCGAAGCGCTTGTCGGCCTTGGCTTTGCGCTCAAGCAGGCCGAAGAGGCCACCGACAAGGTGCTCGCCAATGACCCGGAAGCCAGCACCACCAGTGCGCTGCGCCTGGCGCTGTCCATGTTGGGTAAGAAGTGAGCGGTCGCTTCGAGGACGCGGAACCCGGCGACACCGCCGACAGGGAGGTGTCGGCCGCCTTGACTGTCGGCGAGGGGGACATCGACGCCAGTCTGCGGCCGCGATCGCTCGGTGAGTTCATCGGTCAGCCCCGCGTCCGCGAGCAGCTGCAGCTGGTTCTCGAGGGCGCGAAGAACCGCGGTGGCACGCCGGATCACATCCTGCTGTCCGGCCCGCCGGGGCTGGGCAAGACCTCGCTGGCGATGATCATCGCCGCCGAGCTCGGAACCTCGCTGCGGGTCACCTCCGGACCCGCGCTGGAACGGGCGGGCGACCTGGCGGCCATGCTGTCGAATCTCGTCGAGCACGACGTGCTGTTCATCGACGAGATACACCGCATCGCCAGGCCCGCCGAGGAAATGCTGTACCTCGCGATGGAGGACTTTCGCGTCGATGTCGTGGTCGGCAAGGGGCCGGGTGCCACCTCCATTCCGCTCGAGGTCGCGCCGTTCACCCTCGTCGGCGCCACGACCCGTTCGGGGGCGCTGACAGGTCCGCTGCGTGACAGGTTCGGCTTCACCGCGCACATGGACTTCTACGAACCGGCGGAACTCGAGAGGGTGCTGACGCGGTCGGCCGGCATCCTCGGTATCGAACTCCAGAGCGACGCGGGTGCCGAAGTCGCGCGGCGCTCGCGCGGGACTCCGCGTATCGCCAACCGGTTGTTGCGACGGGTACGCGACTTCGCCGAAGTACGCGCCGACGGTGTCATCACCCGTGACATCGCGAAGTCCGCGCTGGCGGTGTACGACGTCGACGAGCTGGGGTTGGACCGCCTCGACCGGGCCGTATTGTCCGCACTCACACGTAGTTTCGGTGGTGGCCCCGTCGGGGTGTCGACGCTGGCGGTCGCGGTGGGGGAGGAAGCCACGACGGTCGAGGAGGTGTGCGAGCCGTTCCTGGTGCGTGCCGGCATGATCGCCCGCACGCCGCGCGGGCGCGTCGCCACCGCACAGGCCTGGACCCATCTCGGAATGACACCCCCGGCCGGAGCGACCGGTTTCGGGCAGCCCGGCCTGTTCGAATAGGAGGCAGTGACATGGGGTTCGCGGGACTCTTCTTCGCCGCTCTGGCGGCCTTGCTGCACGTCTACATCTGGGTGATGGAGTCACTGACGTGGACCTCCAAGCGCACCAGAGCAACCTTCGGCATCACCGAGGATGAGGCGCTGGCCACCAAGGAGATGGCGTTCAACCAGGGTTTCTACAACCTGTTTCTGGCGATCGTCACCGTGACGGGCATCGTCATCGGCGGACTCGGCCACAACTACATCGGCCTCGCGCTGATCTTCGCCGGCACCGGTTCCATGCTTGCCGCGGCGCTGGTGCTGCTGCTGTCCTCTCCCGATAAGGCGCGCGCCGCTGTGACACAAGGAATCCTGCCGTTGATCGCGATCATCCTGCTCATCATCGGGCTGACGCTATAGCAGACCCAACAGCTGCAGGTCGGTGATGTACTTGACGATGATCTCGGCCGTGACGTGTGGAATGTCCTTATCCGGGCCGATTTTCGCGTCCTGCACCGCGGCGCGGAATCGGTCGGTCGTCGCGAACGAACCGAGAAGCGGCCTGGCGGGCTGCGCGTAACTGTGGAGCAACGGCAACAGCGAGGCCTGACGCTGGCGGTCTGGTAGGCCCCGCATGCTCATCTCGAACCGCTGCAGCCACTGGCCGTAGTCCGCGACCCGGTCGATCGGATACCCGGCATCGACCAGCCAGTCCACGAACTCATCGAGACCGACACCGTCGTCGTGCGGGTTCATCACGTGAAAGGTCTCGAACCCGTGGATGTGGTGTGCCCCTAGCGTGGAGATCGCGTCGGCGATGAAATCGACTGGTAGACCGTCGTAGTGGGCCCGCTGGCGATGGCCCGCGGCGTCCAGTTCGTAGAACGAACCCGGTGCGATACCGGTAGCCACCAGGCTGAGCATCAGTCGGGTGAACATATCGGGCACGTTGAGCTGGCCGGCGTATTTCGGCTCCGCGAGGATCATGTCGCACCGGAACACCTGGACCGGCAGACCGCTCAGATCGTGCGCTTCGCGCAGCAGCACCTCGCCCGCCCACTTGCTGTTTGCGTAGCCGTTGGCGTAGTTGTCGTTGACCACGCGTGTCGCGCTGCTCTGGCGCACGTCGGCGTCTTCGACAAATGCCGTCGGTTCGATCTGATCGCCGACACCGACGGTCGACAGGTACACAAACGGCTTCAACTTCGTGGTCAGCGCCAGCCGGATGAGTTCCGCGGTGCCGACGACGTTGGGACCGAACAACTGGTCGTAGGGCAGGACGTGGTTGACCAGTGCGGCCGGATCCACGATCAGGTCGACGGTGTCGGCGAGCCGCTGCCAGGTCGTTTCGTCGAGCCCGAACCCGGGTTCGCCTTTGTCGCCCGTAAGCACCTCCAAATGCCCTGCAGCCAAACGCCGGTAGTGATCGAGCAAGGCGGGATCGCCGCTGTCGAAGGTTTCGTCCAGGCGCTGCCGCGCCGTCGCGTCGTCCTTGGCGCGAACCAGAGTGATCACCTTGCCGCCGACGAGGCTCATCCGTTCCAGCCAGTCCAGTGCGAGGTAGCGGCCGAGGAAACCGGTCGCGCCCGTCAGCAGCACGGTGCGTACCTCCTGGCGGGGGTAGGGCAGTGCCGGCGCGTTCGTCAGGGTGTGGGCATCGAGGAACTTGCCCAGCGTCAGATCGCGGGCGTGGATCTCGTTGGCTCCGCGCCCGTGGACGGACGCGAACGTCGGACGGGTGCTACCGGATCGTTCTGTTTCGATGTACTCGGCCAGCGCCGCTAGGTCGTTGGCGGGGCTGACGATCACGCCCACCGGAACCTCGACAAAGAAGATCTCGCGTAGCAGGTTGGCAAAAGTCAACGCCGACAACGAATCCCCGCCCAGATCTGTGAAGTGTGCATCGGGTGACAAGTCCGAAGCCGCGCTGCCCAACAGCGCAGCGGCCGCCCGAGTGACGGTCTCGATTACCGGCCGAGTCGCGCCGCCTTGCCGCAGCTCGCGCAGCTCGGCCGCCTGACCCTGAGCCAGATCCTCGTACAGTTCCTCCAGCTGCGGGCCGTAGATCTCCTTCAGCTTGGGTCGTGCCAGCTTGCGAATGCCGGTCAGCAGACCGTTCTCGAGCGTGAACGCCGTTGTCTCCAAGATGAAGTCGCGTGGCACCTCGAACGACTGGAGATCTGCCTCCTTGGCGACATCAGCCAGCGACTCGCTGATCAGTACGCGCAATTCGGACGTGTCGTGCTGGGACAACGCCTCGGGTGTCGGCACGATCACGGCCAACAAGTAGGAGCGGGCGCTGTTGCCGTAGATGTAGATCTGCCGCACCAGCGGGCTGGTTTCGAAGACCGCTTCCAGCTTGGAGGCGGTGACGAACTCGCCTTGGGACAGTTTGAGCACGAAGTTGCGCCGATCGACGTACTGCAGTCGATCCGGCCCGAGCTCGGCCACGACGTCGCCGGTTCGGTAGAAGCCCTCCTCGTCGAACACCTCGGCGGTGACTTCGGGACGCCGGTAGTACCCGGGAAACATGTTGACGGTCTTGAGCAGCAGTTCGCCTCGGGGATGAGGACGATCGGTGCTGAAATAGCCGAGATCGGGGACATCCGCGAGCTTGTAGTCGATGACAGGGGGCCTCTTGATCTGCCCGTTGAGCAGGACTCCGCCGGCCTCGGTCGAGCCGTAGCCGTCGAGCAGATCCAGGTCCAGGAACGACTCGACCCACGCCTTGAGGTCCGAAGACGTTGGCGCCGATCCGGTGACCGCGGTCAGGTAGCGGTCGCCGAGCACAGCCGCGCGCACATCCGCGAGAAACTCGGCGTCCGACTTGGTGTCGGTGCCTTCAGATGCATGACGGTCGAGCTGGCTGCGCACCTCCGCGGACAGCATGTCCCAGACGCGGGGGACAAATGACAGCTGCGTGGGTCGCACCAGGGCCAGGTCGTCGAGGAAGGTCGACAGGTCGCTATTGGCCGCGAAATACGCGGTGCCTCCGTGGGATAGCGCACCGAAGAGGCCCGATCGACCCATGACATGGCTCATCGGCATGAAGCTCAGCACGATCGACGGTTCCGCGCTGTCGGCCCAGCCCCAGCTCGCCGGCCGCCACAACTTCCCGGTCATATTCCGGGTGTAGATGGCGCCCTTCGGCACACCGGTGCTGCCGGACGTGTAGATCAGAAGTGCCATGTCGTCGGCCTCACGATGGGCGGCAGGCCTGGCGGGCAACGTCTTTCCGCGCTCCAACGCATCCTGCAAGGTCTCCACCACGACCGTGCTATTGGCGTCGGCGAGCCGTGCGCGCAGGGCATCGTACGCATCGCGGTGGTCGGTGATCTCCGGGTCGTAGTCGAAGACAACGAGGCTGGACGGCGCGTAGCCCGTCAGGACGAGTTCGGCTGCGTCATCGAGGTAGTCGATGCTCGACGCGATGACGGCAGGCTCGGTTTCGGCGACGATGGGTCGCAGCGCCGTCAAGGGAGCGCTTGTCTGAAGTGGCACCGCGATGGCGCCCAACGGAATGGTTGCGACATCGATGACCGTGTAGTCGATGCTGCCGAATCCCAGAATCGCCACGCGGTCACCCGGATGCACATCGGTGAGGGCCCTGGTCAACGAGCTGATGCGGTCGTCCAGTTCGTGATACGTGATGGTGTTGTAGTGGGGCAGAAGCTTGGCGGAGGTGCGACCCCGACGGTCGTCTACGTAGTCGACGGCGCGCTCCCCGAGGGCGGGACGGTCGGCGTAGGCCTCCAACACGGTTCGCACGACGGCATCCAGCGACAGCTCGGGATTCTCGATTGCCTGGCTGACGGCCGGATCGGGTTTGGCCGCGGCGAACTGGGGGTCGGTGGCGGTTAGGTCTGCGATGCGTCGCGCGAGGCGCTCTTCACGAGTATCAGTGGACATCGAGGAACCCTTCGATAACACAAATGATTTGGTCGGGCGCTTCGTCGAGCCCACTAGTAGAAATATCGTTAGCAAAGCTAAAGCTATTCCGTCAGCTTGCTGGTAGTTGCCTGTGAGCGGCAGGTGATTGCAGGTGAGGCGGTTGCGTCGCCCCGGTGGCTTTCATCACAGCCTCGACGAGGCGCTGCTTTTGACCCGGTGCAGCGGATTACGGCGCTCGCCGTTCGGGTATTCCACGCCCATGACTGATACGCGAGTTCGGACCCGTGGCGGACGCCTGAAGATGCAGCGCAGCCGCGGTGCAATGAGCGGATTGCTCCTGATTCTGCTGGGCGCGTTCGGTGCGCTCATCCCGTTCGTCGGACCGTACTTCGACTTCGCGTTCAGCCCGGACACGGCGTGGGCGTGGACGGATGCGCGCGGATGGCTGCAGGTGCTGCCCGGCGCAGTCGCCGTCGTCGGCGGTCTGCTGCTGCTGGTTTCCCGTAACCGCGCGACGGCGATGCTCGGCGCGTGGCTTGGTGCAATCGCAGGCGTGTGGTTCATCGTCGGCCGCGCGTCGGCGGGACTGCTGGGCATCGGTGACGCGGGCGCCCCCGTGGCGGCGACGGAGGCCAAGTCCGTGGCGCTGGAACTGGCGTACTTCTACGGCCTCGGCGCGCTGATCGTGTTCGTGGCCGCAGCGGCCGTGGGTCGCATCTCTGTTCGCAGTGTGCGAGACGTCGAGTACGTCGACACGCCGGTTGCTGAGACCGTGCAGCCGCAGCCCGCGTTCTCGGACTCCGATGAGGTCACCGAGATCCAGCCGACGGGCACTGACACCGGCCGACACCGCGGCTGGCGTGGTGCATTCGGCAAGCGCACCGCCGTCCACTAACTTTGTTTCGAAATGGGGCCCCTACTTCGTGGGGCCCCATTTTCGTGGGGCCCCTACTTCGTGGGGCCCCTACTTCGTGGGGGCCCTATTTCGTGGCGGACAGTTGCCGCGCCGCCTCCTGTGCCAGTTGCACGCGGGAGGTCAGGCCGAGCTTGTTGTAGACATGACGCAAGTGCGACTGCACTGTGCGCGGCGACACGAAGAGGCGAGTGGCGATGTCCTTATTGGGGATGCCGTCGGCAACTAGGCGTACAACGTCGAGTTCGGTGGGCGTGAGCGAAGCCCATCCGGTGGACGGGCGCTTGCGCTCACCGCGACCACGCTGTGCGTAAGCGATCGCTTCCTCGGTCGACAGCGAGGCCCCCTCGGCCCATGCGGCATCGAAGTCGTCGTCACTCAGCATGTTTCGAAGTGACACGACCACCGACTCGTGATGGCCTTCGTACACCTTGAAGAGCGGGAGCTCCAAGCGCTCCCTCATGGCGTGTGCGGATCCAAGCAGTCGTGCTGCGTGACGGGAACTGTCGGCGTTGTGTGCCAGCTCTGCCAAACACTCGAGATAGTCGGGAACGCATACGTATGCGCCCATTGGCGCGGCGATTGCCAAGCCGTCATACACATCGGCCGCGGCCAGCTCCCGGTTGCCCTCCGCGATATGGATGCGGGCGCGCTCCGCCAGTCCGAGACACAAGAACATTCCCGTGGTCCCGGACACGGCCTCGTCAGCCCATTGCCGTGCCCGGACCTTCTCGCCACATACGAGAGCTGCTTTCGCCGCCCACATCAGGTTGGCCTTCTCTATGGCGGAGTTCGTCACACTGCGAAGGGCCACCTCGCCGGCCTGCAGTGCTGCAGCGGCGTCGCCTGCCGCCAACTCGGCCCAAATGACCACCAGGTAGGCGTTCTGGACGAGGAAGCCGAGCTCGGCGCAGGCTTCGAGCGTTTCAGCGGCCGTCGTTCGCGCTCCATCCGTGTCGCCGTGCCACGCCAGTGCGAATCCGAGACAAATCAGTCCCGCGACCCTGGACATCACGTCGTGCGCAACCGTGGCCTGTTGGACCATGTCTCGGTATTGAGCCACCGCGGTAACCACCTCACCGCGGCCCATATTCGCCCACGCAAGATACATAAGGCACTGTCGTGCGTTGAAGTCGTCACCAAGCGCGGTCGCCAGGTCGTGGCCTTCCTGGGCCAGCGATTGAGCTGTCTCGACGTTGCCCTCGATCATCGCTCCGTAGGCCTGTCGCCCCAATATCTGGCACAGTCGCCAGGAATCTCCCAATTCCCGAGCGAGGTAGGCCGCCTCAGCGAAATACGGGCGCGCAACCCCGGCGTCGTGAGCAGTTATGCAGGCGCATGCGGTGAGCACCCGACACAACAATGCGGGGTCGTTGACGTCGCGTGCGACCGCCAACGCTTGCATTGTCGGCGCCACCATGTCAGCGACGTCCACCCATGAGCTCAAAACGGCTTTATCCGCTATGGCTCTCGCCCATATCGCCGGTTCGACCGATTCACCCGCGGCCCCAGCGGCATCCAGCCAAGCGATCCCTTCTGAAACGCGGCCGCGCATGAGCCATAGGGGCTGGAGGGCCGATGCCAGCCCCAATGCCTTTGCAAAGTCACCGGTTTCTAGACTCCATGTGAAGGCAGCCCGCAAGTTATCGACCTCTTTCACAGCTTGTGTTACTCGGTGCTCGTAGCCACCGGTAGTGGATGCGTCCAGTTGGTCAGCCATCTCAGAGAAATGATCACGGTGCCGTCCGCGAACTTCGTCGGCCTCCCCAGACTCGCCAAGTTTTTCGAGCGCGTACTGGCGTACGGTTTCCAGCAGCCGATACCGCGTTCTGCCATCTAGGTTTTCGGCGACGACCAGGGACTTGTCGACGAGCAGGCTGAGCTGGTCGAGCACCTGGAAGCGCTCCACTTCGGTGACGCCTGCCACAGCCTGGGCAGCGTCGAGATCGAATCCGCCCATGAATACCGCTAGGCGGCGGAACAGGATTCGTTCATGTTCGGTGAGCAACGCGTGCGACCAGTCCACCGAGGCTCGTAACGTCTGTTGTCGCCGTACTGCCGTTCTGGCACCGCCGGTGAGGAGGCGGAACCGGTCGTGCAAGCTGTCGACGATCTCATCGAGCGACAGTGCCCGTACCCGCGCGGCGGCCAGTTCGATGGCTAGCGGCATGCCGTCGAGGCGGCGGCAGATATCGGTGACCGTATCTGAATTCGCATCGGTGACCGCGAAATCGGGCCGGGCCCGGCGGGCGCGGTCGGTGAACAACTCGACGGCCTCGTCGGTCAGCGATAAGGACGGAACTTGCCAATTCACCTCGCCCGCCACCATCAGAGGCTCGCGGCTTGTCGCCAGAATTGTCACCCGAGAGCAGCTGGCGAGCACATGGTTGACCAGCTCCGCGCTGGCCTGCAACAGGTGCTCGCAGTTGTCGAATACCAGCAGCAGCTGACGGTCCCGAATGGCACGCAGTAGCGTCTCGGTGATCGATCGGCCCGGTTGGTCTGGCAGCCCGAGCGCGCGAGCAACAGTAAGCGGCACCAGGTCTGGATGGGTGATCGGAGCCAGGTCGGCGTAGCAGATGCCATCGGAAAACTGGCTGCCTGTGTGACGGGCGACTTCGATCGCTAGACGTGTCTTGCCGGCCCCGCCTGCACCGGTCAGAGTTACCAGGCGCTCTGCGACCAGGGAGCTGCTGATCTCTCTGATCTGAGCGGCACGGCCGACGAAGCTGGTCAGTTGGGCCGGGAGGTTATGACTCGCAACGAGATCCGCCGTCCGCAGCGGCGGGAAGTCGTTGCGCAGGTCGGGATGGCACAGCTGTACAACCCGCATAGGGCGGGGCAGGTCACGCAAGGGATGGCGGCCCAGATCGTTCAACCATGCGGCGTCGGGGAGTTGGTCCTCGACCATTTCCTCGGTTGCGCCGGAGATGACGGTTTGGCCCCCGTGCGCCAGATCCCGTAACCGGGCAGTCTTGTTGATCGTTGTGCCCGCATAGTTGCCTTCGTCACGCAGCTGCACATCCCCGGTGTGAACTCCGATGCGCAGCTTGATCGGCGCCAAATCCGCTCGTTGCAGTTCGAGCGCGCATGCCACTGCGTCACCGGCCCGGGCGAATGCGGCGACGAAGCTGTCGCCCTCACCCTGTTCGACGGGGCGTACCCCGCCGTGCTCGGCGATGAGCGCTGACGCCATCTGATTCATTCGTGCGATGGCGCCCGTCATCGCCTCCGGCTGGTTGTCCCACAACTGAGTTGAGCCCTCGACATCGGCAAGCAGCAGCGTCACCGTGCCGGTCGGCAGCAGCTCGGCCATGTCCACGTCGCTCCACTCAGTCGCGGTCATGGTCCCAGCATCGGCCGGTGGCTAGGGCCGAAACATCCGCTTTAGGGCGCATTTGTCGGACATTCACCTGCGGCTTCAGGGTGACATCGCCCCTGGGCGTGTCGAATCCGGCGCTTGTCGGCCGCGTGATTTGCGCCTCGATCCCGTCAGATCTACGCCTCGCGGCGGATGATCTGTAGTTGGGCAAATCAGACAGTGGAGTCGTCCCGATCAACCGACGAGGAGGCCGACGTGACCACCGCCAGTACCCGCCAAGCCACCACCGCCGCCGTGTGCGAAGCGCTCGGCGTGCCCCGCAAGGATTGGCCCCTGTTCTACCGCTGGGCCGCGACGCTGTTGACGCCGAAGGCCGCAGACACGCTGCACCAATACGTCGACGTCATGATCGCCGAACGGTGCCGTCGGCCTGCCGACGATCTCATCAGCAGGCTGATCGACCTCGAGGTCGACGGTGAGGAATTGACCGTCGACGACATACGCAATTTCGTGGCCGATCTGGTGGCCGGGGCCCGCTAGCTACGCGAGTCCTTCGGATCGAGCTCATCGAGCAGTCGCTGCATCGTCCGCGTCATCTGCGCGAAGTTCCTAGGTCCGACGAGTTCCGACCACCGGCCCTCGATGTCGACGACGCGGCCTCCGGCGTCCGCCATCAACGCCTGACCCCGTTTCGTCAGGTCGATGAGTTTGGCTCGTCCGTCGGCGGGGTCTGGTCGACGGATCAGATAACCCAGATCGACGAGATCGTTGACCAACTCCGACGCCGCGGCCAGGCTCAGCTGCGCTCGGTCGGCCAGCTCGGTGAGCCGAATACCGCCCATCCGGATATTGCCGAAGATCTGGAAGTGGACCTCGCGGACGTCGCCGTACCCGGCCTCCGCGCGTGGCGCGGCGAGGTCGTCACGAAACTCTCGTAACAACCTGACCAGCAGCTGCCCGATTGCCAGGCGATCGGGCGCCGGATCTCTTGACGCGGCCATAGGCTGTGAGGATACTACGGATACCGAAGTTTCGGATTCCGAAGTAAATGGAGAATGTGATGGCCACCGAACTCATCGCCACCGACCTGGGCCGGCTACACGTTGAGCGCCTGGGTAGCGGGTCGCCGGTCGTGTTGTGGCACAGCCTGTTTCTCGACTCAAGATCCTGGTGCGGCCTCGAAGCCGACCTCGCGCGCAACCACTCGGTGTACGTCATCGACGGTCCGTCCCATGGCCGCAGCGACTCGGTCGGCCGCGACTTCACCTTCGGTGAGTGCGTGTCGGCCGCCGCGCAGGTCCTCGATGCGCTCGGCCTCGATCAGCCCGTCGACTGGGTGGGCAACGCCTGGGGAGGTCATGTCGGCATTCAGCTAGCCGCGCACCAGCCCAGCAGGATCCGGACGCTCACCACCATCGGCACACCTGCCCATCCACTGCGCACGGGGGAGCGCTGGACCAAGGTATGGCCTTTGGTGCAGCTCTACCGGTTCATTGGTCCGAATCCGCTGCTCTTGAAACCGTTGTCCGATGCGCTCGTCGGGGCCGAATCGTTCCAACTCGCACCCGATCTCGCGAAAACCGTGATGAGCGGGTTCACCGACGCGCAGAAGGGCGCGATGTTCCACGCCATGCGGTCGATGATGCTCAGCCGGCCCGACATGACCACCGACATGGCGGGCATCGCGGCGCCGACGCTGATCATCGCCGGTCGCGGGGACATCACCGGATGGCGACCCGAGGACGCGCAGGCCATCGCGGAGACCATGGCCGACGCCAAGGTGGTCGCGGCCGCCGGCTCAGGCCATTCCTCACCGCTGCTGATCGACCGCGACCGAGTCCTTCAGTCCATCACCGAGCTCTGGGCTTCGGTCGCCGCGAAGTAGGGCTTTGTTTCGCGTCTGCATCGCTATCGACGAAATGCAGACCGCGTCTCGCATTTTCGCTGCAAAACGTCGAAAGCGATGAGGTGTCGATAGCCGGCGGCGCAGAGGCTAGCCGGTGAAGGCCATGACGTGCTTGATGCGCGTGTAGTCCTCGAAGCCGTACATCGACAGGTCCTTGCCGTGGCCCGACGACTTGTACCCGCCGTGCGGCATCTCGGCGACCAGCGGGATATGCGTGTTGATCCACACGCATCCGAAGTCCAGCGCCGCGGATACCCGCAGTGCTCGCGACACGTCCTTCGTCCACACCGATGACGCCAGGCCGTATTCGGTTCCGTTGGCCCACGCGATCGCCTCGTCCTCGTCGGAGAACGACTGCACCGTGATCACCGGGCCGAAGATCTCCTGCTGCACCAGTCGGTCGTCCTGGCGAAGGCCGCCGATGACCGTCGGCGCGACGTAGAATCCCTTGTCGCCCTGGCGTTCTCCACCCGCGGCCACATTCGCGTGCGACGGCACATCGGTGAAGAACGACAGCACCCGCTCCATCTGGTTGACGTTGTTGACCGGCGGCACCCACGCGTCCTCGTCGTCGGAGGCCTTGCCGAACGTCGTCGTGGCGCCGCGCGCCTGCTCGGCGAGCGCATCGGTCAGGTCCGACGCCACCTTGGACGTCGCGAGCACGCGGGTTGCCGCCGTGCAGTCCTGGCCCGCGTTGAAGTATCCGGCCGTCGCGATTCCCTCTGCGGCGCTGGCGATGTCGCTGTCATCGAACACGATCACCGGCGCCTTGCCGCCCAGCTCCAGGTGCGTGCGCTTCAAGTGCCCGCCCGCACTCACGGCGACCGCGCGGCCCGCGGCCACCGAGCCCGTGATCGACACCATCTCGGGCGTCGGATGCGCAACCACCGCAGCACCGGTGTTCCGGTCGCCGCACACGACGTTCAGCACACCCGGCGGGAAGTGCTTGGCCGCGATCTCGGCGAGCATGACGGTTGTGACGGGCGTGGTGTCGCTGGGTTTGATGACGACCGTGTTGCCTGCGGCGATGGCCGGACAGAACTTCCAGATCGCCATCATCATGGGGTAGTTCCACGGTGATACCTGGCCGATTACACCGACCGGCTCGCGACGAATCCACGACGTGTGGTTCTCCATGTACTCGCCGGCGGACTTGCCCTCCAACATCCGTGCCGCACCGGCGAAGAAGCGAATCTGGTCGACCATCGGTGGGATCTCTTCGGCCGTGGTGACATGGTTCGGCTTCCCCGTGTTACGGCCCTCTGCCTCCACGAGTGCCTGGGCGTTGCGCTCGACGTCGTCGGCGAAATCGAGCAGCGCCTTCTGGCGGTTGGACGGTGTCGTGCGCTTCCAGTCCTTGAATGCCTTCGACGCAGCAGCATACGCGTTGTCGATGTCGGCCTCGTTGGAGATGGGCGCGGTGGCGTACTCCTCGCCGGTGCTCGGATCGACCAGCGGCATCGTGGCGCCGCTGACGGAGTCGACGAGTTCGCCGCCGATGAAATTCTGGACCTTGGTCACAGCGTGAACTTCCTTTCGGTTAAAGATCTTTGAGGACAAGAGCGAGGACGTCGAGACCTTCGTTGAGTAGGTCGTCGCTGATGGTCAATGGAGGCAGGAACCGCAGGACATTTCCGAATGTGCCGCAGGACAACACGATCACGCCCGCCGCGTGGCAGCCGCCGCACAGCGCTTTGGTCAGATCGGCGTCGGGCTCGGTGGTGCCGGACTTCACCAGCTCCATTGCGATCATGGCGCCGCGGCCCCGGACGTCGCCGATTCGGTCGTCCTCGGCCTGCAGTCGCCCGAGCCGGTCCTTCATCAGCGCCTCGATCTGCTGCGCCCGCTCGACGAGCCCGTCGGCCTCGATGGTCTCGATGGTCGCCAGCGCCGCCGCGCACGCGACCGGGTTTCCGCCGTACGTGCCGCCGAGCCCACTGACGTGGGGTGCGTCCATGATTTCGGCGCGTCCGGTCACCGCGGACAGCGGCATGCCGTCGGCGATGCCCTTGGCGGTAACGATGAGATCGGGTTCGATGCCTTCGTGTTCGCACGCGAACATCGCCCCGGTGCGGGCGAACCCGGTCTGCACCTCGTCGGCGATGAACACGACGTTGTTCTTCCGACACCAATCCAGCAGCGCGGGCAGGAAGCCGTCGGCGGGCACGATGAACCCGCCCTCACCCTGGATGGGTTCGATGATGACCGCGGCCAGGTTGTCGGCACCGACTTGCTTGTCCATCACGGTGATGGCGCGCTTGGCCGCAAGCTCACCGTCGGTGGCCATTTCCTTGCCGAATTCCGCGTCGCGGAACGGATACGACAGCGGTGCTCGGTAGATCTCCGGCGCGAACGGGCCGAAGCCGTGCTTGTAGGGCATCGACTTCGCGGTCAACGCCATGGTCAGGTTGGTCCGCCCGTGATACGCGTGGTCGAACGACACCACCGCCGATTTCCGAGTGTAGGTTCGCGCGACCTTGATCGCGTTCTCCACCGCTTCGGAGCCCGAGTTGAACAGTGCCGACCGCTTGTCTCCGCTGCCGGGCGTGAGCCGGTTGAGTTGCTCGGCGACCGCGACGTATCCCTCGTATGGCGTGATCATGAAACATGTGTGGGTGAATCTCGCGGCCTGATCCTGCACTGCCGCCACGACGGCCGGCGACGAGTTTCCAATGGTGGTCACCGCGATGCCCGACCCCAGATCGATGAGTCGATTGCCGTCGACATCCTCGACGATGCCGCCGAATGCGCGCGACGCGTACACGGGCATCGTGTTGCCTACCGCCCGGGACACCGCGGCGGCCTTCCTGTCGATCAGCGCTTGTGAAAGCGGGCCGGGTATCTCGGTGGCGAGATATCGGCTCTGCTCGACGGTACTCAAATCCGCCTCCTGACGTCGATTCGGCGCACGACGCGCCGCGGTTCGAGCCTAGTCGGGAGCGCACCGATCCGATTGAAAACTCTGGGAGCTTCTAGCGGAATCGTCGGTCATCACTGATCGGGGCAACGGATTTCGTCGCCATCGCTCAGTCGCGGTCGTGATGGCACACCGCTTCGAGCATCAGCCCCCAGGGGTCGAGCCAGAACGTCGCAAAATAGGGCGGGGGATACTGCGGAAACACCCGCGGCCGGTGCAGGACCTCGCCGCCGAATCGTGGAATCAACGTCGCGGCGATGAGTTCGTGAACGTCGCGCACCAGGGATCGGGATCGCATCATGAAAGCCAGATGCTGAAGGCCGGTCCGGTGCCGCGAGTATCGCGAGGTCTCGGCCGACGGATAGAAGAACAGATATGTGCCCGGCTTGCCGCCCGCGGGACGATAGGCGAACTCGTCGGATGCCGTGAGGAACTCGTCGAATCCCAGCAGCGGCATGACCGCGTCGTAGTAGGTCTTGGCGGCGCCGAGATCGGGAACATTGATGCCGAGGTGCCCGAGCACTACAGGACGCTAACACTGCGCCGGGGCGACGGGGGCCTCGGTCATCTGCGGCCGCAATGGCACACTGGTCACTGACGAAGCGCCTGACCTGCCGGTCTGCGCTGTGACACCGAGACCGATACGAAAGACAGTTGCTGCCATGGATCTGGTCATCTTCCTGCCGCTCATCATCATCATGGGTGCGTTCATGTTCTTCGCGTCGCGCCGCCAGAAGAAGGCGATGCAGGCGACCATCGATCTGCACGAATCGCTGCAGATCGGGGATCGCATCCACACCACGTCCGGCTTGGAAGGCACGATCACCGGAATTCACGACGACGCCATCGACCTGGAGATCGCTCCCGGCGTGGTCACGACATGGATGAAGCTGGCCGTGCGCAACAAGATCACCGATGATGACGATTTCGAGGACGTCGAAGACGAGGAATCGACGGCGACCGAAATCACCGAAAGCCCGAACACCAAGGACTGAGGGCTGACTACTCAGCCTGAGCACGTACCCTTTGCGGTGCTGACGAACTGATCTCGAGGAGACCCTAGAAACGTGGCATCGCCTTCGACGCCGGTGCACCCTGCCCGCTACCTTGCGCTCTTTCTGGTACTGCTGGTCGGCGCATACCTGCTGGTGTTCCTGACGGGGGACAAGAAGGCCGAGCCGAAGCTCGGCATCGATCTGCAGGGCGGCACCCGTGTAACGCTCACCGCTCGCACGCCGGACGGCTCCCGTCCCACCCGTGACGCCCTCAACCAGGCACAGACGATCATCAACGATCGCGTCAACGGTCTGGGTGTGTCGGGGTCCGAAGTCATCATCGACGGCGACAACCTCGTCATCACCGTTCCGGGTAACGAGAGCAGCGAGGCCCGCAACCTCGGCCAGACGGCACGGCTGTACATCCGGCCGGTGATTCACGCGATGCCGTCCGCCGCGGCACAGCCACAGCAGCCGCCCACCGAGGAACCACAGGGAACCCCTCCGGGTGCACCCGGCGCACCAGGAGCCATCCCCGGACTACCTGGCGCTCCAGGGGCGCCAGGTGCGCCGGGCGCCCAGGTGCTTCCCCCGGGCGCGGGCGAGCAGCCGGCAGCACCGCCCGCCCAGTCGCCCGCGCCGCAACCGCGTCCGTACCCGGTGGAGCCGCCGGCCCAGCCCGCACCCGAGCCGCCAGCGCCGCCGCAACCGACGCCACCGCCGGGACAGGAGCCGGCACCGGCTCCCGGGACGCAGGCGCCCGCGCCGCCACCTGACGACGTCCCGCTTTCGCAGCGCATCGCCGACGAGAAGGAACTGCGCCAGAGCAGCGATCAGCAGATCCAGATCCTGGCGCTGCAGTTCCAGGCCACCCGCTGCGGCGAGGACGATGTGCTGGCCGGTAACGACGATCCGAACCTGCCGCTGGTCACGTGCTCGCAGGACGGCAACGAGGTCTACCTGCTCGACAAGTCGATCATCAGCGGTGAACAGATCGAGAACGCGAGCTCGGGCTTCGACCAGCAGCAAGGCATCTACCTGGTCGACGTCCAGTTCAAGGGCGATGCCACCAAGATCTGGGCGGACTTCACCGCCGCCAACGTCGGCACCCAGACCGCGTTCGTGCTGGACTCCCAGGTGGTCAGTGCCCCCGAGATTCGCGAGCCGATTCCCGGCGGTCGTACCCAGATCAGCGGTCAGTTCACCGAGCAGACGGCGCGTGAACTCGCAAACGTGCTGAAGTACGGTTCGCTGCCGCTGTCGTTCGAGTCGTCGGAGGCTGAAACCGTTTCGGCGACCTTGGGTTTGACGTCGCTACGGGCGGGCTTGATCGCGGGAGCGGTCGGTCTGGCCCTGGTGCTGCTCTACTCGCTCCTCTACTACCGGGTCCTGGGCGTCCTGATCGCGCTGTCGCTGGTCGCTTCGGGCGCAATGGTCTACGCGATCCTCGTGCTCCTCGGCAGATACATCGGATACACGCTCGACCTGGCCGGTATCGCGGGTTTGATCATCGGTATAGGTATGACGGCAGACTCGTTCGTGGTGTTCTTCGAACGCATCAAAGACGAGATACGCGACGGTCGCTCGTTCCGTTCGGCGGTGCCCCGTGGTTGGAACAGAGCGCGTAAGACGATTCTGTCCGGCAACGCGGTCACGTTCCTGGCTGCCGCCGTCCTGTATGTCCTGGCGGTCGGCCAGGTGAAGGGCTTCGCGTTCACCTTGGGCCTGACGACGATCCTCGACGTGGTGGTGGTGTTCCTGGTGACGTGGCCGATCGTCTACATCGCGTCGAAGTCGCCGACCATGGCCAAGCCGAAGCTCAACGGTCTCGGTGCGGTGCAGCAGATCGCCCGCGAACGACGCGCGGCCTCACACGTGACGGGACGGGGGTAGCGACATGGCCGCCAGGCATAAAGACAAATACGTCGACGACGTGTTGACCGAAGCCGTCGAGGCACCCGACCTCGAGAGCGAGACGCCGCGGCACGGGTTCTTCACCCGGCTGTACACCGGCACCGGCGCATTCGAGGTCGTCGGCAAGCGCAAGCTGTGGTTCACGATCAGCGGATTGATCGTCGCCGTGTGCGTCCTGAGCATCGTGATCCGCGGCTTCACCTTCGGCATCGACTTCGAGGGTGGCACGAAGGTGTCCATGCCGGCGCAAACCGCCAGCGGCACGGCCACCGCCCAGCAGGTCGAGGACGTCTTCAGCGAGGCATTGGGCAAGCAGGCCGACGCCGTGGTGATCGTCGGCAGCGGTGATTCGGCCACCGTGCAGATTCGCTCGGAGACGCTGAACAACGAAGAGATCGAGAAGTTGCGCACCGCGTTGTTCGATGCGTTCCAGCCGCGCGGCCCCGATGGCCAGCCCGACAAGAACGCCATCAGCGACTCCGCGGTGTCGGAGACCTGGGGCGGTCAGATCACCGAGAAGGCGCTCATCGCCCTCGTCGTGTTCCTCGCGCTGGCGGCCGTCTACATCACCGTGCGATACGAGCGCTACATGGCCGTCGCCGCGTTGGCAACGCTGGTGTTCGACCTGGTCGTCACCGCCGGCGTCTATTCCATCGTCGGCTTCGAGGTCACGCCCGCGACGGTCATCGGGCTGCTGACCATTCTCGGTTTCTCCCTCTACGACACCGTGATCGTGTTCGACAAGGTCGAGGAGAACACCCACGGATTCGAGCACACCACCCGCCGGACGTTCGCGGAGCACGCCAACCTGGCGGTCAACCAGACCTTCATGCGGTCGATCAACACCAGCGTGATCTCGGTGCTGCCGATTCTGGCGCTGATGGTGATCGCGGTCTGGTTGCTGGGCGTCGGCACGCTGATGGACCTGGCGCTCGTCCAGCTGGTCGGTGTGATCGTCGGTACTTATTCGTCGATCTACTTCGCCACGCCGCTGCTCGTGACGCTGCGGGAGCGCACCACGCTGGTGCGCAACCACACCCGCCGGGTGCTCAACCGCCGCAAGGGAAGTGCCGCGAAGCTTTCGGACTCCGGCGAGGACGTCGTCGAGGACAGTGCGGCGCCGGCGAAGGCGGCTGTGTCGTCGGAGGCGACGAGCACCACTCCGCCACCGGACAAGCCGGCGCCCGGCGCGCGGCCGGTTCGGCCGACGGGCAGCCGAGCCGGACGACCGTCGGGTAAGCGCGACGCCCGGCGGCGGTAGCCCAGATGATCGCATGGAGCCGGCGCATGGCTGCCCTGGTGACCGCACTGACGGTCGGCGCTGCGGGTCTGTCGGCGTGTTCGCGTGGCCCGGCCGCCAGCATCGACTTCGCGGTGGACGGCATGCTCACGACGTACAACACCAATACGGTGGCCGGTGCCGCCTCCGGTGGTCCGCAGGCGTTCGCGCGGGTTCTGACGGGTTTCAATTACCACGGTCCTGACGGCCAGATCGTCGGCGATCACGATTTCGGCAAGATCTCGGTCGTCGGCCGCGCGCCGTTGATCCTCGACTACGAGATCAACGCCGCCGCGGTGTACTCGGACGGCAAGCCGATCACGTGCGACGACATGGTGCTGGCCTGGGCGTCACAGTCGGGACGGTTTCCCGGGTTCGATGCCGCCAGCCGTGCCGGGTACACCGACATCGCGTCCGTCGACTGCGCTCCGGGCCAGAAGAAGGCGCGGGTTTCCTTCGCGCAGGACCGCGCGTTCGTCGACTATGGCCAGCTGTTCGCCGCCACGTCGATGATGCCGTCGCACGTGCTCGCCGATGAGCTCGGGCTGCCCGACGGCGGCGTCACCACCGCGATCACGAACAACGACGCGCCGGCCGTCGACCGAATTGCCAAGGCGTGGAACACCACCTGGAACCTGACGCCGGATATCGACATCAAGAAGTTCCCGTCCTCGGGGCCGTACAAGCTCGATTCGGTGACCGACGAAGGCGCGGTCGCGCTCGTCGCCAACGACAAGTGGTGGGGGGCCGCACCGGTCACGTCCAGGATCACCGTGTGGCCGCGTGGAGCCGACATCCAGGACCGCATCAACCAGGGCGCCTACGACGTCGTCGACGTGGCGGCGGGTTCGTCCGGCACGCTGAACCTGCCCGACGATTACGTCCGGACCGACGCCCCGTCCGCGGGCATCGAACAGCTCATCTTCGCCCCCCAGGGCCCGATGTCGCAGCCGCCGGAGCGGCGCGCGCTCGCACACTGCACTCCGCGCGACATCATTGCCCGCAACGCCCAAGTTCCCATTGCGAACGCGCGACTGAACCCCGTCACCGAGGACGCGTACAGCGCCGCCGAAAGCGCCGTCGAGGGCGGCAGGTTCACCGTCGCCAATCCCGAGGCGGCGCGGGCCGCGATCAACGGACGGCCCTTGACCGTCCGCATCGGATACCAGAGCCCCAACGCCCGGCTCGCCGCAACGGTCGGCACCATCGCCAAGGCGTGCGCGCCCGCAGGCATCACGGTGCAGGATGTCGCCACCAACGAAACGGGCCCGCTCACTTTGCGCAACAACGAGATCGACGTCCTGCTCGCCAGCACGGGTGGCGCGGCGGGCAGCGGATCGTCGGGATCCAACGCCATGGACGCCTACGATCTGCATTCGGCCAACGGCAACAATCTGTCCCGCTACTCCAACGAGCGCGTCGACGGCATCATCGCGGCGCTCGCGGTGACGTCGGACCCCAAGGAACTGTCCCGGCTGCTCGGGGAAGGCGGATCGATCCTCTGGACTGACATGCCGACCATTCCGCTCTATCGTCAGCAGCGGACCGTACTCACGTCGAAAGACATGTACGCGGTAAGTAGCAGTCCTACTCGATGGGGCGCGGGATGGAACATGGATCGTTGGGCTCTGGGCGGGTGACGGATCAGGACATCTCGATGCTCGTCGCGTCGCTGATGAGGGAGGTGCCCGACTTTCCCGAGCCGGGTATCCAGTTCAAGGATCTGACCCCCCTGCTGGCCGACGCGCACGGCCTGGCCAAGGTCACCGACGCTCTGGCGGAGACCGCGGAGGGCGCCGACCTGGTGGCGGGTATCGACGCCCGGGGCTTCTTGCTGGGCGCCGCGGTCGCATTGCGGCTCGGGATCGGGGTCCTGGCGGTGCGTAAGGGCGGCAAGCTGCCACCGCCGGTGCACAGCGAGACCTACCAGCTGGAGTACGGCTCGGCCACGCTGGAGCTGCCTGCCGACGGCATTGACCTCGACGGGCGCAGGGTCGTCATCATCGACGACGTTCTCGCCACCGGCGGCACGATGGCCGCGACGGAAAAGCTGCTACGGCGCTGCGGTGCGATGGTCCCGGCCGCCGCCGTTGTGCTCGAACTTTCGGCGCTGAGCGGGCGCGAGGTGCTCGAACCGCTGCCTGTGACGTCGCTGCTGATGATCTGAGTCGTATTCTCGAAGTCTGAGCGTTTCGAAAACGCGCGATGACCGCGCGTGTTGAGCAGGCGGGAGGTGACCATGGCTTCGGACGGAGAAGCTCCCGGCACGGGCCAGGCCGTGCAGTCGCCCCCGAATGCGCAGATGACCGAGACGCAGCCGATGGAGATTCCCAAGGCGGATTCCGCGAAGGCGGCAACCAGTGCCTCGCGCCGGGTGCGGGCCCGACTGGCGCGCCGAATGACGGCACAGCGCAGCACCCTCAACCCGGTGCTGGAACCGCTGGTCGCGGTCCACAAGCAGTTCTATCCCAAGGCCGACCTGACACTGCTGCAACGCGCGTATGAGGTGGCCGACGAACGGCACGCCGATCAGTTGCGCCGCTCCGGTGACCCGTACATCACCCATCCGCTGGCCGTCGCGAACATTCTGGCTGAGCTCGAAATGGACACCACGACGCTGATCGCGGCCCTGCTGCACGACACCGTCGAGGACACCGGCTACACCCTCGAGCAGCTCATCGAGGAGTTCGGCACCGAGGTGGGCCACCTCGTCGACGGCGTGACCAAACTGGACAAGGTCGCACTGGGCACCGCGGCCGAAGGCGAGACCATCCGCAAGATGATCCTCGCGATGGCCCGCGATCCGCGGGTGCTGGTGATCAAGGTCGCCGACCGGCTGCACAACATGCGCACCATGCGCTTCCTGCCGCCCGAGAAGCAGGCGGCCAAGTCCCGCGAGACGCTGGAAGTGATTGCGCCGCTGGCACATCGACTCGGTATGGCGAGCGTCAAGTGGGAACTCGAGGATCTGTCGTTCGCGATCCTGCATCCGAAGAAGTACGAGGAGATCGTGCGGCTGGTCGCCGACCGGGCGCCGTCGCGCGACATCTATCTGGCCAAGGTGCGGGCCGAGATCAACGCGACGCTCACAGCGTCGAAGATCAACGCGGTGGTGGAGGGCCGCCCGAAACACTATTGGTCGATCTACCAGAAGATGATCGTCAAGGGCCGCGACTTCGACGACATCCACGATCTGGTGGGTGTGCGGATCCTCTGCGACGATGTGCGTGACTGCTATGCCGCTGTGGGCGTGGTCCATTCGCTGTGGCAGCCGATCGCCGGCCGGTTCAAGGACTACATCGCCCAGCCACGGTTCGGTGTGTATCAGTCGCTGCACACCACCGTCGTCGGACCCGAGGGCAAGCCACTGGAAGTGCAGATCCGTACCGTCGACATGCACAAGACCGCGGAGTACGGCATTGCGGCGCACTGGCGCTACAAGGAAGCCAAGGGCCGCAACGGACTTCCGGCGACCTACGCCGCCGCCGAGATCGACGACATGGCCTGGATGCGTCAGCTGCTCGACTGGCAGCGGGAGGCCGCCGACCCCGGCGAGTTCCTCGAGTCGTTGCGCTACGACCTGGCGGTCCAAGAGATCTTCGTGTTCACCCCCAAGGGCGATCTGATCACGCTGCCGACCGGGTCCACGCCGGTGGACTTCGCCTACGCCGTGCACACCGAGGTCGGTCACCGCTGCATCGGATCGCGCGTCAACGGCCGTTTGGTCGCACTGGAGCGCAAGCTCGAAAACGGTGACCAGGTCGAGGTTTTCACATCCAAGGCGCCCAACGCCGGCCCGTCTCGCGACTGGCAGACGTTCGTGGTCTCGCCACGGGCGAAGGCGAAGATCCGCCAGTGGTTCGCCAAGGAGCGGCGTGAAGAAGCGCTCGAAACCGGCAAAGACGCCATCGCCCGTGAGGTGCGCCGCGCCGGAATTCCGTTGCAGCGGTTGATGAATGCCGAACAGGTGGCGGCCCTGGCGCGTGAGTTGCGCTATGTGGATGTGTCAGCGCTGTACACCGCGGTGGGCGAAGGTCATGTATCGGCACGGCACGTCGTGCAACGGCTGGTCGCGCAACTCGGTGGTGACGAGGACGCCGCAGACGAGATCGCCGAGCGCTCGACGCCGGCCACCATGCCAGTGCGCCAGCGCCGCACCGACGACGTCGGGGTGGCCGTGCCCGGCGCGCCCGGGGTGCTGACCAAGCTCGCCAAATGCTGCACTCCCGTGCCCGGCGACATCATCATGGGGTTCGTCACCCGCGGCGGCGGAGTCAGCGTGCACCGCACCGACTGCACCAACGCGTCGTCGCTGCAAGACCAGTCGGAGCGGATCATCGACGTGCAGTGGGCACCGTCGCCGTCGTCGGTGTTCCTGGTCGCGATCCAGGTGGAAGCGCTGGACCGGCACCGGTTGCTGTCGGATGTGACCCGCGTGCTGGCCGATGAGAAGGTCAACATCTTGTCCGCGTCGGTGACCACCTCCGACGATCGCGTGGCGATCAGCCGATTCACCTTCGAGATGGGCGATCCGAAGCACCTTGGTCATCTGCTCAACGTGGTCCGCAACGTCGAGGGCGTGTACGACGTGTACCGCGTGACGTCCGCGGCGTGACGGTTTGCGGCAAAGATTCGTCCAAGCGTCAATTTCTGTCATAATTCGGCGATGCGCACCGCATTTGTGGCGACAATGGTCGCCGTCGCCCTGCTGATCGCCGGTTGCGGCTCAACCATCAAGCCCGAGGGCGCCGCGCAATCCGTTGTTGATTTGGTAAAGAAGCAAACAGGCTTCGAGCCCAAAGACGTGAAATGTCCAGAAGGTGTCGAAGCCAAAGTCGGCGGCACTTTTGAGTGCAAGTTCACCGGGCCCGAGGGCACGGAGTACACCGCCGATATGCGGATCACGAAGGTCGATGGCGACGATGTCGAGTTCTACATCGAGACCAAGCCGAGCGGCTAGGCAGATGCCGCCTCAGTCCAGGCGCACCGATGCGATCGTCACCGTCAGCGCCGGCTTGCCGTCGTCGCTGCCGTCTGCCGTGCCTGCCGAGGCGATCTTGTCCAGCGCGGCCAGCCCGGTTTTGTCGATGGTGCCGAAGACGGTGTAGGTCGGCGGCAGCATCGAGTCGCGGTAGATGAGGTAGAACTGGCTGCCGTTGGTGCCCAACCCCGAGTTGGCCATCGCGAGTGTGCCGCGCGGGTACAGCCTCGGGATCTCCATCGCCGGGTCGGTCAACCGGAACTGGTTGGTCGGGTACTCGTTCGGGAATCGGTAGCCGGGCCCGCCCTGGCCCGTTCCTGTGGGATCGCCACACTGCAGTACGCCGAGCGCCGGGGTCGTGGTCAGCCGGTGGCAGGTCGTGTTGTCGAAGTAACCCTGCTGGGCGAGGCTGGCGAAGTTGTTGACCGTGCAGGGGGACTTGGCGTTGTCCAACTGCAGGCCGATACCACCGCGGTTGGTCGTGATGCTGGCACTGACCAATGCCGGCTGGGTCGGCACCCGTCCGGTGCGCGGCGGCTTGGCCGGCTTGCTCGCCGGCTCTGCTGTGGCGGGGTACTGACAGTTGGATCCGAGGGTCGCGGGCGGCTTGAACTCCGGCAGTGGCTGCGCGTCGATCGGCTGCGTCGGGGTCACGGTGTAGTCGGACGTCGTTCCGTCCAAGTCCTCGAGGCTACGGCCGACCGCGATGACGAACAGCACGCTCAACACCACCACGAGGATGGTGAGTGCGGTGATCAGGTAACCGATCACCAGGCCCGCGATGGCCAGGCCGCGGCCCTCTTCGCCGGTCTTCTTGATCTGTGACAGCGAGATGTGTCCGAACGCGATTCCGAGCGGCGCGAAGACGAACGCGCACACCAGCGATGCGACGGCCAGCGTGTTCGTCGGTTGGGGCTGCGGATAGCCGGCGTACACCGGCGGATAGCCGCCATACGGGGACGGCGGGTACGCCCCGTACGGCGGTGGATATCCGCCGTACGGAGCCGGTGGCGGGTTGGTCACGGATCCAGCTGCAGCTTGGTGATCTTGACCTCGGACTTCGGCGAACCGTCGGGAGCGCCGTCGGCCGTGCCCGCTGCGGCGATCTTGTCCAGCGTCGCGAGGCCCGTCTCGTCGATGGTGCCGAACACCGTGTAGCTCGGCGGCAGCTGCGAGTCCTTGTAGACCAGGAAGAACTGGCTGCCGTTGGTTCCTGGGCCGGCATTGGCCATCGCGAGCGTGCCGCGCGGGTACAGCACCGGCTCCGCCAGCGTTGGATCGTCGGGCTGGTACTGGTTCGTCGGATACTCGTTGGGGAACTGATAGCCGGGACCGCCGGTGCCCTGCCCGGTGGGATCGCCGCACTGCAGCACCGACAGCGAGTCCGAGGTGGTCAGCCGATGGCATGTGGTGTCGTTGAAGAAGCCCTGGTTCGCCAGGCTGGCGAAGCTGTTGACGGTGCACGGGGACTTGCCGTTGTCCAGCATCAGGCCGATATTGCCCTGGTTGGTCTCCATGCTGGCGCTGACCTCGGCGGGGTCGGTAGGCACTTTGCCCGTCCGCGGTGGCTTGACATCCTTGCTGGCCTTTTCCGCAGAGGCCGGGTATTGGCAGTCGTCGCCCAGACCGGCGGGTGCTGCGAACGCGGGCAGCGCGCCCGGCCCCGAGGGTGCTTCACTCGATGGGGTCGAGGTCTCGGTCGCGGCGGTGTTGTCGCTGTCCGAATCGCCCCTGGTGAGGATGACGGCAGCCGCGACCCCGCCGGCGATGACGAGCACGCCCACGACCGATCCGACGATCGTGAGGATGCGACGCTGGCGTTCCTTGGCCGCCCGGCGCTCCAATTGCCGCTCGAGTTTGCGCTTCGCTGTCGCCCGCCGTTGTTCGTTGGTCGGCACCGCCCGTGTCCTCCTCGTATCGATCGGTCGGCAACGAGTGTGCCAGGCGTTGCTGAGTGTGGCGTTGCGACCCACGTCATCGGGGATGGGAAACTGGGGACCGTGTTGGTCACCGGATTCCCGGCGGGCATGTTGGCGTGCAACTGCTACGTGCTGGCCCAGCGGCCTGGAGCCGACGCGATCATCGTCGATCCGGGCCAGCGGGCGATGATGCCGTTACGACGGATTCTGGACGAGAATCACCTGACACCTGCGGCGGTGCTGCTCACCCACGGTCACATCGACCACATCTGGTCGGCCCAGAAGGTGGCCGATATGTACGGCTGCCCGGCCTATATCCACCCCGAGGACCGCTTCATGTTGACCGACCCGATCAAGGATTTCGGGCCGAAGCTGGCCCAGCTGGCATTCGGGGCGCTGTTCTCAGAGCCGAAGCAGGTCATCGAACTGGACCAGGACGGAGACAAGCTGGAACTCGGGGATGTCACGGTGACGGTCGACCACACCCCGGGCCACACGCGAGGCTCGGTCGTGTTCCGCGTTTCCGAAGGGACCGATGAAGTGGTCTTCACCGGCGATACGCTGTTCCGGCAATCGGTCGGCCGCACCGACCTGCCCGGTGGCAGCGGGCGTGACCTGCTCGGCTCGATCGTGACAAAACTGTTGGTGCTCGATGACGACACCGTGGTACTACCTGGACACGGCGAGAAGACCACGATCGGATTCGAGCGCCGTAGTAACCCATTCCTCGAAGGCTTGAACTAGTGAGTGATTTTCAGGCGCCCAAGGGCGTCCCGGATTATCTGCCGCCCGACTCGGCGCAGTTCGTCGGTGTTCGCGACGGTCTGCTGGACGCGGCCCGCCGCGCGGGATACGGCGATGTCGAACTGCCGATCTTCGAGGACACCGCGCTGTTCGCGCGCGGCGTGGGGGAGTCCACCGACGTGGTGTCGAAGGAGATGTACACCTTCGCCGATCGCGGCGACCGCTCGGTGACGCTGCGGCCGGAGGGCACCGCCGGGGTGATGCGTGCGGTGATCGAGCACGGGTTGGACCGGGGCCCGCTGCCGGTCAAGCTCTGCTACGCGGGGCCGTTCTTCCGCTACGAGCGGCCGCAGGCCGGCCGCTACCGCCAGCTGCAGCAGGTCGGGGTGGAGGCGATCGGCGTCGACGACCCGGCATTGGACGCCGAAGTCATCGCGATCGCCGACGCCGGCTTCCGGTCACTGGGTCTCGACGGGTTCCGGCTGGAGATCACGTCGCTCGGCGACGACACGTGCCGTCCGCAGTACCGGGAACTGTTGCAGGACTTCCTGTTCAAGCTCGACCTCGATGAGGACACCCGTCGGCGCGCGGAGATCAACCCGTTGCGGGTACTCGACGACAAGCGCCCCAAGGTGCGGGAGATGACCAAGGACGCCCCCGTCATGCTGGATCACCTGTCCGACGTCGCCAAGCAGCACTTCGACACCGTCCTGGTACATCTCGATGCGCTGGGCGTGCCGTATGTCGTGAATCCGCGCATGGTCAGGGGGCTGGATTACTACACCAAGACCACCTTCGAGTTCGTGCACGACGGGCTCGGCGCGCAGTCGGGGATCGGCGGCGGCGGCCGGTATGACGGTCTGATGCGGCAGCTCGGTGGGAAAGATCTGTCCGGCATCGGTTTTGGTCTGGGTGTGGACCGGACGATGCTGGCGCTGAAGGCCGAGGGCAAGACCGTCGGCGGTACGGCCCGCGTCGACGTGTTCGCTGTGCCACTCGGCGAGCAGGCCAAGGTGACGCTGGCAGTGCTCGCTGCGCGGTTGCGTGCCGCGGGTGTGCGTGTCGACCTCGCCTACGGTGACCGCGGAATCAAGGGTGCGATGCGCGCGGCGGACCGCTCCGGTGCGTCGATAGCTCTGGTTGCCGGTGACCGCGATATCGAGGCGGGCACTGTTGGGGTGAAGAACCTCGCGACCGGTGAGCAGGTCGATGTCGTCATCGATGCCGTTCTGGCAGAGGTCCTTTCGCGGCTCAACCGGGCCTAGAGCGCGAAGACCTGCCCCTCGCGCCGAACGCCTCTGGCTCATCTTCCGTGCACGGCGTTGTCGAGTACTCTGTCGAGAGCGCCGATGCCACCCCTGAAAACGTTGCCGCTCAGGAGAACACGCGTGCCGTACGGCGTGACCGCAACAATGCTTGCGGTCAGTCGCTGCGTGTGGCGCTCGAAGCGCACTTCGTCCAGGCGCGCGACGATCTCACCCCCACCGTCCCGGTACAGCCGGTTCTCACGGTCGAACACGGCGACCGGTACGTAGGCGCTCATCGGGGTCAGGCGTACGCGGCGAAGCGCCTCGCCCGCTGTGAGCATCGTCCGGAACGCCGCGATCCCCACGAGGAGAAGCGCCGCACCGATGACGGTCGACGGCAGCGACGGCGATCCGGTCAATTCGTAGAACAGCGATACGACACCGAAGCCGCCGAAGATCAGCGCCGCCATCGTCAAGACCAGGACCGTGATCTCCGTCGGCGCTTGCCCGCGGTCGATGACCAGCACATTGCGGCCCTGTTCGGCGATCACCAGAGCGCCCTGTTCGGCGAGGATCATCGGTTCCGAAGACGCGCTCATCGCCACCAGGATGCCCAATTCTCCGCGTAGGGTTGACCCGAACCGACCACGGAGGTGTCATGTCGCTGATCGCGCTCGAGGAGCATTTCGCCTGGGATCCGGCCAGCACTGACAACGTCGTGGGTTCGTGGCTGCGTACCAACAACCCCGTCGCCTACGACCGGCTGTACGACCGGGGTCCACTTCGAATCGAGCAGATGGACGCCGCGGGCATCGATTTCCAGATCCTGTCGTTGTTCGACCCCGGGGTGCAGGACGAGACCGATGTCGCCCGCGCGGTGGACCTTGCGCGCCGGGCGAACGATGACCTGGCCGAGTCGGTGCGTGCGAACCCGAGCCGATTCGGGGGCTTCGCGACGTTGGCGACGCAGGATCCGGACGCTGCTGCGGCCGAATTCGAGCGTGCGGTAACTGAATTGGGGTTGGTAGGCGGATTGATCAACGGACATTGTCAGGGACGCTACCTTGACGATCCGGCGTACGAAGACTTGTTCGGCTGTGCCGAATCACTGGGGGCGCCTGTTTATCTTCACCCGACGACGCCGCATCCGGCCGTGATGGACGCGTGGTTCGCACCGTATGTTGACGACGGTCTGCATTTGGCATCGTGGGGATTTGCCGCCGAGACGGGAACGCATGTGTTGCGGCTGATCTACTCGGGACTCTTCGACAAGTTCCCGCAATTGCAGATGATCATCGGACACCTAGGTGAGATGCTCCCGTTCGCCGCCTATCGGGTCGACCGGTATTACGGCCTCGGCGGGAGCGGCTCAGGCGACCGCCTGCAGCGTCTGCCATCGGAGTACCTGCGCAACAACTTTCACGTCACCACAAGCGGCAACTTCTGTCCGCCGGCCTTCGCGTGCACGCTCGAGGTGATGGGTGCCGACCGTGTGATGTTCTCGGTGGACTATCCGATGGACGACAATCAGGCCGGTGCCGAATTCCTGGCGTCCTATCCCATGGACGCCGTGACACGGGCGAAAGTCAGCTCGGGTAACGCGATAACGCTCTTCGGCGAGCGGATTCCGGCCGCGTTGGGCTCCTGAGGACCGGTCAGAGAGCGAACACCTGGCCGTCGCGCGCGACGGTGATCTCCCCAGAGAAGTTCTTCCCGATCTCATCGGTCCATTGGGAGTTGGGCAGATCGGTCGGCTCGTAGTGGCTCAGGATGACGTGCCCGGCATTGGCCGCGGCGGCCACCTCACCGACCTGCACGGCCGAGGTATGCGAACTCTTGAGGTAGTTCGGCGGGAACCTGTTGCCGTAGTAGGCGTCGTCGAGGCTGAACTGCGCCTCGTGCACCAGGATGTCGGTGTCCTTGGCCAACGTGATGAGGTTTTCGGATTTGGTGGTATCCCCGGAGAACGTGACCGACACGCCGGGTTTCTTGAGATCGAAGCGCAAGCCCAACGCGGGGAAGACGTCATAGTGGGACACCAGCGTCGCGGTGACCGTCACGTTGTCGTCCGACATCACCGGGAACGGGGCGGTCTTCGGTGATCTGTTCTGGTAGTTGGCCTCTGGTGGCACCGCGATCTCGGCAACGGTGAACAGCTTCTGGAGGTCGTCGGTCCCCATGTCGCGGATGAAGATGTTGTTCGTGTAGGCGAACGCTTGCTGCAGCGACTTCGTCATCTCGGCCAGGCCCGGCGTCGGGTGCTGCGGGTCGATCGTCGCCGGATCGGCATTGCCGACCTGGCTGGGCGGCAACCCACCAGCGGGGCCCGGCCCGTAGACCGTCACCGGTTTCTTGCCTTTGGAGGCCGTGTAGCCGCCGGAGAACAAGAAGCTGCCGTAGTCGACCGTGTGATCGGTGTGCAGGTGCGTGATGAAGATGCTCCGCAATTGATCGAACTTGAGTCCTGCGTTCGTGAATGCGTTCAACGAACCCAGGCCGCAGTCGATTTGGTAAACGTCGTCACCGATCTTCAGCGCGGACGAGATCCCGGTCTTGTTGGGCACCGGGGGCGGTCCGGCTTGGACGCCGAGGGTGATGAGCGCGTTCTCCGGCAACGCCACCGGGGCCCTCGGTGTCGTTGACGGTGCTGATCCGCAGGCCGACGCGCCGAACGCCGCTCCGCCGACAGCCGTTGCGAACAGGGCGAGCGCGGACCGTCTGGAGACCTGCACGTTCACCCGCCGCGGACGATGTTGGTGAGAACCTCATCGACATTGCCGACACCACCGTCGAAAGGGTTGCCGCGCTTGAGAACTTTCACCCCACCGGGCGTCAGCGCGACGAGTTTGGGCGAGCTGGAACCGATTTGCATCCTGCGCGCGAACCGCACCTGGTCCAGCGGGACGATGGCGCCGCCGCCGTAACTGAACAGGCCGAGCTTGCGGTCGATCACCGCGACCGAGCGGCAGTTGTGCAGCGGTTGGCTGCGGCGCCGCAGAATCGTCACGACCACGCGGTACAGCACCACCGCGAACACGAGCCCTACCCCGATGAATATCGCGCCGAGCGTCGTCGAGGGGACCGCCGTGATGAGTGCGACCAGGCCGAACCCGCCGACGACGAGCGTCAGTATGCCGAGGACGAAAGCCGTCGTCGCGAGCGCGCCCGTGCACCGGTCGAAGATGTTGACCCGACGGCCGTCGTCAGTGACGACGAGGCCGCCGGTGTCGACGAGTACACGGGTTTCGGTGGGTGCGTTCATCCTGCACAGCATGCCCACTAGTGGCCCGCGAGCGACCGCGTTTGTACAGAAATCACCGGCGTGTCTAGTGAAACATGCCTTCTCGCGCGGGAATGGCGGGCGTCAGCTCGGTGACTTCTCTCGACGAGATAGCGCGCCAATGGCGACTGTCAGGCCTATCGTGAGTACTCCGACAATGGCCAAGGGGATACTCCCGAGCCTTCGGTCCTCCAATTCCATCTCACATAACCGGGTGTAGTTCGTGTCGGAAACCAGCTCGCCACGAACTTGAAAATTGGCGGCGCTCGCGTCGTCGTGGGACCGGGCTTCCGTCAGGTCAGGAGCTATCGCGCTGCCGCAGCTGACGATCTCCAGCTCCGGGGACACCGAAACGGGGACCACCAGGCCGCCGATCGCCACCAGCAGACCCACGAAGCCAGCGAACGCAATCACTATTCGCATTATCATGGGACATTCGTACCCGCTTGAGGATTACTCATACGTGGTCTCGACACCTCGAGCGCGCGCCCCGAACTTGTGCCGTGCGCACAGTATGTAGTGGTAGGGCTCGGGTACCACTCGACATGAGAAACAGACGATTGTCCCGGGCGGAGCGGCATCGCAGGCATGTCACGGTGGCCGTCGTAACGATGACCACGACACTCGCCGCGGGGGGATGCACGAGTGGGTACGAAGCGCTCGGCACCCACACTGCACGTGTCTTGATCAACGGCGGGGAAATCGATGATCGGCCGCCGATCAGTTGTGAACAGGTTCAGTGGGTGTGGTTCATCGAAAGTTTGGATCAGACCCCCGGCTTCACCGCGCAGGTACGCACCGGCGACACCATTCAGGCAGAGCTGGTGCGGATCGACAACCTCGGCGGCTTCACCGGCAGTGCCTGGAACGCCTCTGTCACCGTCCCTGCCGTCGAGGCCGACGCCGAGGTGACGAAAGGCACCTTCACCGTGACAGGAACCGCTGTGGGGTTCTATCACGACGAACCCGCTGAAACCGCCACCGCTACCTTCGAGATTCGAACCGACTGCTGAGTGATCAAAGCGTTCGCACCGATTCCGCCGATGAGATTGTGACGGCAAGAGATTCGTCACGGACCTTGCACGGGACACGCCTCTACCGGCACTGGCAACGTCAGGTCGCCTGCACGCTCGAATTGGAATGTGACATCGGCCGTCATCGCGGGACGCAGATCCGGATCCAATCGATCCAACCGCACCGCCGGACCGCTCGGGTCGTCGGTGTTCGGCTGTCCAAAGCTGACCGTTGACTTGGGCGCGATAGTCACGCTGTCGATCACACGCACCTGCTCCGCCGCAGTCGTCGACAATCCGAGGAGTCGCTCGGCTTCCGCCGGACGGCTGTTCGTCACGGTGAACCGAATCTCGCCGCCGGCGTTGAGTTGAATCACGCATCGGCCGGGAACGTAGGCCGGCACGATGTAGGCGTTTTCGACGCTGGTGTCCTCCGTGTGTGACCCAGAGCCGCGGTTGGATGAGCCCAGCACCGGATCCTCGCCGCACCCGACGGCGCACCAGGCCAACGCCGCCGTTCCCACAAACGCGGAAGCCCGCGCTCTGAACTGCATTGACTGATCTCCTCCGCTTGACGCGATGCGATGTGTTGATGACACGGGCGCCGTCGAACCGCTGGCACGAATTCGAAGCCCTCCTGTCGACGACAGGGTGCCCCATCGAGCGCTGTTGATACCTGGCTGCAGAAGAGATCGTGCCGGATGCGGTGACCTACTTCGCCAACCTGAGAGCAGCCTGAGGTCTGCGTGCAGATTGCATGAGCGTTCGGCGCTTCAGGGGGGCTATCACCGCATCGTGATTGCGATTAGGCAACGATCAAGCCGCGGACCGGTTTCTCGTTTTCATCGGGGTAGGCGCTCTACAGGTAGCAATCGGAGGGCATCAAGTCACTTCTGCGCCGCGGAAGGAGCCGACGTGACCGTCACACAGCGCACTGGAACGAAAACCGCACCCGCCACGCGTGTTCTCGGCTGGACGAACATCGAGCAGCGGTTGGTGCAGATGGCCGACTGCGCCAACCATGAGGAGCGCCGACGACGACGGCAACGCATCATCACCGAGTGTCTGCCAATCGCCGATAACATTGCCTACCGGTTTGTCGGACGAGGTGAGCCAGCTGAGGATTTGAAGCAGGCCGCCCGACTCGGGTTGATCAAGAGTGTCGACCGCTTTGTGCCGGGCAAGGGTCGATTCATGGCGTTCGCGGTGCCGACGATCCGGGGAGAGGTGCGACGGCACTTCCGTGACAGCACCTGGTCGATGCGAGTCCCGCGTAAGGTTCAGGAGACGCAGCTCAGGATGCGGCGCACCGTGGACATGCTGTCTCAGCGGTTGAGTAGACCGCCGACGAATCAAGAAGTGGCAAGAGAACTCGGCGTCGACGTTGACGACGTATCGCAATCCGAGTCCGCGCACTCGGCGTACCGGCCGCTGTCGCTCGATGCTCCCCGCGGCGAACCTCAGGGAGCACAAGCAGTGAGTATCGGCGAGTCAGTAGGCGCGGACGATCCAGCCTTCGTCTTCGTCGAGGATCTCATCGTGCTGCGAGAAGTCATCGCCGAATTGGATCCGCGGCGGCGCGCAATTTTGTGTATGCGTTTCGTCGACTGCCTGACGCAACGGGAAATTGCCGTACGTCTCAACGTCTCGCAGGTACAGGTATCGCGACTCTTGAACGGCACATTGGCGCGACTCCGTCAACGGATGTGTGTCGATGCATCCTCGGCCGCGCGTGTGTGCTCCCCTTCTCGGGCAGGGTCCGAGGATCCGACGAAAGTAGCTGAATGACATGTGGTTTGATGTGTGGAGTGACATCGCCAGGGTGGTGTTGATTGGGTCCGCGGCCTACATCACCTTGATCGTGGTACTGCGAATATCGGGGAAGCGCACGTTGGCCAAGCTCAACGCGTTCGACTTGGTGGTCACCGTCGCGGTCGGTTCCACCCTGGCCACGATTTTGCTCAACTCCGACGTGTCATTCGCCGAGGGCGTGACGGCGCTCGCGTTGCTGGCCGTGTTGCAGTTCCTCGCGGCGACCATTTCATCGCGGTTCAGGCTCGGGCGGGCTTTCGTGACTGCGCGACCTACTCTCCTTGTCTCGCAGGGTCGTTACCTGGACGAGGCGTTGAGGGACCAGCGCGTCAGTGTTGACCAGATTCGCCAAGCCATCCGGTCGACCGGACAGGGCGACGTCAGCCAGGTCGCCGCGGTGGTACTCGAGTCCGATGGGTCGCTCAGCGTCATCACTACAGACAAGATCGGCGACTGGTCAGCCTTGGCGGGATTGGCGATTGTTCGCGCATCGGACGGTTGAGAGTGTCGGCAACGAATAGAACTCCAGGAACAATGGATTCACGGGCACCGGGGGAATTATCCGGTGCCCGTTCCAAGGCCACCGCAGCGGCTTCCGCTCAGCACCTCCGGGATTAAACGGCGGCGTCCGAGGTTGGCGTCCAGTGCCGCTCGAGTGCCGCACGGACGTCCTGGGCGCACCGTTCCAGGCGGGTGCAGTCGACTGCGTCGAATCCTTGCTCTGCCGCTGCGGTTTCCAGCCTTCGGAGACGATCTGCGACCGCCTTCCGGTGTGAGGGCAGGACCACCACCCACGCAAGTTCGCGCAGCAGGGTCAGCAACCTTTCCAGCACTGCGGAATCGCTTGCGCCGTAGTGCTGCGCTTGACTGCACACCAAATCGAGCAATTCGGGCATGTCTGGCCGCGCCACCACCACCCGTTGTATGTCGCGGCCATCTCGCAGGATCCGTTGTCCCAAGCGGTATCCGGCGAGTTCACACAGGGCTGCGCTGCACGTATTCAGTCCGTGCACCGCGGTGGTGGGGTCGTTGACGCCAGGGCTCAGCGCGCGAATCACCACATCGGTCAGCTGGCGGAGCCCGTAGCCGATGTCCTGGGTCGTGGTGCGCTCGATGCCGGTTTCCAGGGCGCCGGCCACCCGCGCGCTCAATGATGCCAGCCGCTCTTCGTCGAGGGCAACACCCTGCTGGTCGGCGGACCAGCAGAACGCCACCGGCATCCCCGCCACGACGTAGGACCCCACCGGACGGTCGATCCATATCGCGACCTCGGCGTCTGTTGCCGCCGCCAGCAGGGACTTCTCGTCAACCGAGACAAGAAATCCCGGCGATCGCGCCGTGATGATCGCCGCATTGGCGGGCGGGCGCGGTGCGAAGTCGCGGTCGGGGGTCTCGTCGGGTCGATCGAGCATGCGTGCTGCGGTGTCACTGATGTCGGCGCGGACGTGGTTGAGCATGGTCTCGATCCGAATCTGTCGGACCAGATGTCCGAGGAACAGGACCAGGGCCAGGACGCTGGCCATGGCCATCATGTAAGCGAATGTCACCGCGATCTGGGGGACGAACTCCGCGCCGCCGTCGCTGTCGTTGCGGACTGTACGCAGCACCGTCAACGCGTAGACGAACGTTGCGAGGAACAACGCGAGGGTGCGTTGAACGAACTGATCCGCTGCGAATGTTCTTAGGAGCCTGGGCGTGTACTGGCTGCTGGCCAGCTGCAGAGTGATCAAGGTCAGCGAGAACGTCAATGACGTCACGGTGATCAGCGACGTCGCGACGGCCCCGAGGACCTCCCTCGCTGCGTCGGCCCCGCCTCCGAACAAGTATTCCGAAAGCGTCGGGGGAATGTGCGCGTCGAGGGCGGCGTCGAGTTCGGGAAGGACGATGCCGGCGGCGACGGCGGTGACCACGCCGAGCGCAGGCACCGGCCATAGCCTGCTGCGCAGTGCCTCGAGAATCGCAGTGCGCCGCTGGCTGATCGCTCCGAGAAATCCGGGGGTGTCGCGCGGACCCCCGTCTTTCAACGCCATGGACGACCTACGCGGCGTGTCGGACAGAATGCTCGCCTTCGGCGGGCCGAGTTGACCATCAACGAGCCGATGTCGAATGCCGGCGATGGAACAAATCGCTCACTCGACGGCGTCGCGGTGTTTGGTCGTCGCTGTCGACAGCGTTTTCTGACTTATCCACTCTCTCAACAGTTTTCGATGTCATAAGCTCGGCGTCGCGACCGGCATCGTGTTCGGTTAAGGTCACCGGCGCGTCTGCACGTCTGATGTCGCGCAGGCTCCGCACCGACAACCGGCCCATGCACAGCGCGGCGATAAAGATGATCAATGCGCCCAAGCCGCTGAAGTAGGTCAACTCCAGCCACGCGGTCTTCGTCTCGGTCGTGGCGACCGGTGTGCCCACTTCACCGAGCCCCAACGGCGCAGCAACGGCGCGCCCCGCCACAAACCAGGCGCCGGCGAGGCCGCTCATCCATGCCCCCAGCATCGCTGTTGCACGGTTATCGGAAAGGGTGAGCAGCAGGCCACCGAGGACCGCGACCACTCCGGGAAGCACCTGGAGCCAGCCCCGCGCGGCTGTCCATGTCCACTCCTGGTCCGGCGTGAAGGCGAAGTTGAAGTAGGGCCCCAGAAAGGGGATCAACGCACCCCAGAGACCCAGGAGAATCAAGAGCAAGCCGGTGGCAGCGCCTCGGCTGCGGGGCATGTGCATCTTCCCGCCGCGGCTTCGTATGCGGATGTTTACATTACTCATCAGGTCTCCTTGCGTGCCGGCCATCGAGTTACCACGTACCCCGGACGCGCATCGGCATACGTATTGATTCGAGTCCTGATACGGACCCATGCATGTCGTGTCCGAGCGGGGGACCTCACAACGCGCGGAACTGGATACTGTGCTGGCTGTTGTCGGCCTACACGGGTCGTGGTGGCGACGATGTCGGCGAAGATGCGCAGGTTGCCGGTGCACCGCTGAGGCGTTGTATTTGGGATGGTTCGGACCGGTGGGGGTGTCGGCGTTGTTCTACCTGACGTTCGAGGCGCACCGGTTGGGAGCAGATGAGACAGTGCTCGCGCTTGGTGACCGTCCCTAGATGGCCATGGCGGCGCGCACGTCGGCCTCCGACGCCGAGCCGCCGGTACCGCTGGACGTGACGCGTCCCGCCTCCAGGATGTAGTAGCGCTGCGCGGATTCCAATGCGAAGCCGATGTGCTGTTCGACCAGCAGCACCCCGAGGCCGCCGCGCTGCGTCAACGCTGTGATCGCCGCTTCGATCTCGGCGACGACCGAGGGCTGGATGCCCTCGGTCGGCTCGTCGAGGATCAGGCACTTGGGGGTGGTGATCAGTGCGCGGGCGATTGCCAGCTGCTGGCGCTGACCGCCGGACAACAGGCCGGCCCGTCGCGTGAGCAGTTCCTTCAACGCGGGAAACAAATCGAGCTGCTCGTCGATCAGCTGCTTACCGTTCTTTCGGCCGTCGGCGACGACCTGGAGATTCTCGGCCGTCGTCAGCTGACCGAAGGACTGCTGTCCCTGCGGCACATACGCCAAGCCACGCTTGACGCGGGCGCTGGGCCGTAGCTTGGTGAGTTCTTCGCCGTCGAACAGCACCTTGCCGGAGTTGCACTTCAGTAGGCCGACCGCCGCGCGCAGCAGCGTCGTCTTTCCTGCGCCGTTGTGCCCCATCACGGCGGCGACGCCGTCGGTCGGCACCTCGATGTTGGCGCCGTGGATGACCTCGGAGCGGCCGTACCCGGCGTGCACGTCGACCAGTTGCAGCATCAGGAGTTCTCCTCGACGAGTTCGATGCCGTCGGCGCCTGCCGCGGCGGTCCCCAGGTAGACCTCCTGCACCTTCGGGTTGGCCTGAACTTCGGCAACCGAACCCTCGGCGATCACCTGGCCGCGTGCCAGCACGGTCACCGACGTGGCGAATGCCCGCATGAAGTCCATATCGTGTTCAACCACGACGACGGTGCGCTCGGCACCGATGCGGCGCAACAGGTTCCCGGTTTCTTCACGCTCTTCGGTACTCATGCCCGCCACCGGTTCGTCGAGCAGGAGCACGTCGGAGTTCTGGACCAGCAGCATGCCGATCTCCAGCCACTGCTTCTGCCCGTGGGCGAGCACTCCGGCGGGTTTGTCGGCCAGGTGGGTCAGCCCGATGGTGTGCATCGCCTGCTCGATCGCCGGGAGCACACCCTTGCGGCGCCGCAACAAGGTCCATGCGGATCGGGTCGCGCCGGCGGCGATGTCGAGGTTCTGCAGCACGGTCAGTTGCTCGAACACGCTCGCGGTCTGGAAGGTTCGGCCCACTCCGCTGCGCGCGATCTGGTGCACCTTCTTACCGAGCAGTTCGACGCCGGACTTGTTCACCGACCCGGTCGCCGACACCAGCCCGGTGATCGCGTCGATCACCGTGGTCTTTCCCGCACCGTTGGGCCCGATGAGGAATCGGAGGTCACCCTGGAACAAGGTGAGGTCGACGTCGCTGACCGCCTTGAAGCCGTCGAAATCGACTGTCAGTCCGCGAACTTCGAGGTACTGGGTGCCCATGCCGACGTTGCCGCCCTCGATGGGTTCCTTGCTTGCCGTGCTCGCGTCGACCTCGGTCATGAGCTGGCACCCACCTTCTCGGTGTCGGGGTCGGAGTCAGTGGCCTTTTCCGGAGGTGGTTCGACTTTGGCTTTGCGGCGACGCTTCAGGAACACACCCAGTCCGGCCAGACCCGCCGGGAAGAAGCCGACGACCACGATGAACAGCAGGCCCTGGGCGTACGTCCACTCCGACGGAAAACGTTCGGAGAACAGGGTTTGCGCCCACGCCACACCGATCGCACCCAGGACCGGACCCAGCAGTGTCGTGCGACCGCCGATCGCGACACCGATCAGAAACGCGATCGACGGAAGGATACCGACCTGTGAGGGCGCGATGAACCCGACGATCGGCGCGAACAGTGCGCCGGCGATGCTGGCGAACAGCGCGGCGACGGTATAGGCGACGACCTTGATGTTGGCAGGGTCGTAGCCCAGGAAACGCACCCGCTCCTCGCCGTCGCGCACAGCCACCAGCAGCTCACCGTAGCGGCTCTGCATCAGCTGCCGGACCACGGCGACGACCAGCAGCAACACTCCCGCGGCGATGAAGTAGAGCATCCGGCGGTTGGCCGGGTCGTTCAGCGTGAAACCGAAGAATGTGCGAAACCTGTTGAGCCCGTTGCTGCCACCGATGCTGGTCTGGCCGACGAGCAGGATCGCCAGAGCGGCGGCCAGCGCCTGCGACAGGATCGCGAAGTACGCACCTTTGACACGGCGCTTGAAGACGCCGAAACCCAACGCCGCGGCGATGGCCGTCGGCACGAGCACGATCGCCAGCAGCGTGAAGGCGGGGGAGGCGAACGGTTGCCAGTAGCCGGGCAGTTCGCGCACGCCGGCGATCTGCATGAAGTCGGGCACGTCGTCGCCGCGAATCTGCGCGTCCGCGATCTTGAGGTGCATGCCCATCATGTAGCCGCCGAGGCCGAAGAAGACGCCCTGGCCGAGCACCAGCATTCCACCCCGGCCCCAGGCCAGCCCGATGCCGACCGCGACAATCGCGAAGCACAAGAACTTGCCGAGCAGCGACAGCCGGAAGTCGGAGAGCACCACCGGCGCCACCCCGAACAGCACGACCGCCGCGATACCGAAACCAGCCCAGGTCTGCCAACGGCCGAGAGCGGTTCTCACACCAAACTCCTTGTGCGAACGGTGAACAGACCCTGCGGGCGGGCCTGCAGGAAGATCACGATGATCACGAACACGATCACCTTGGCCAGCGACGCGGTGGTGTTGTACTCGATGAACGAGTTCAGGAAGCCCAGTGAGAACGCCGCGATCACGGTGCCCTTGATCTGGCCCAGCCCGCCGACCACGACGACCAGGAACGCGTCGATCAGATAGCTTTGCCCGATCGTCGGACTGGTCGACCCGATCATCGTCAACGCGACACCGGCGACGGCCGCGAGGCCCGAACCGATGAAGAACGTGGTGATGTCGGTCTTGCGCGAGGAGATGCCGCTGGTTTCGGCGAGGTCGCGGTTTTGCACGACCGCCCGGATGCGTCTACCCATCGGGCTGACCTTGAGCGCGGTCGCCAGCGCGGCCACACATGCGATCGCCAGTACCAGGATGAAGATCCGGGTCTTGGGCACGACCGCGCCGAAGATCTCCACGCCACCGGACAGCCACGCCGGAGCGATGACGTTGACCGCCGGCGCGCCGAAGATGTCTCGGGCGATCTGCTGCAGGATCAGTCCAACGCCGAACGTCACCAGCAGCGTGTCCAGCGGACGGTGGTACATCCGCTGTATCAAGGTGACTTCCAGCAGGGCACCCATGGCCCCGCCGACGACGAAGCCGACGATCAGCGATATGAACAGGGACGCACCGGCACTGGAGATGATCTGCTGAACCACGTAGGCGGTGTAGCAGCCGGCCATGATGAACTCGCCGTGCGCCATGTTGATGACGCCCATCTGACCGAACGTCAGCGACAGTCCGAGCGCAGCCAGCAACAGGATCGAACCGAGGCTCAATCCCGTTGCCAGCTGCCCGATTAGAACATCCATACCGCTGTGGCTCTCCGTCGCTTCGCTCGCCGCGGAATCAGCCGGAGAGACCGGCGGCCCACGGGTACGACTTGAGGTACGGGTCCGGCTCGATCGGGCCGGGCGACTCCCAGATCGTGTAGATCAGCCCGTCGGGGCGGATCTCACCGATACGTGCCGTCTTGGTGATGTGGTTGTTCTCGCCATCGATGGTGACCAGACCCTCCGGCGCGTCGAAGGTGACGCCACCCGCATTCTCCTGGATGGCGCTGACCTCGAACGACTTTGCCTTCTCGACGGTGTTCTTCCACAGGTAGACCGAGACGTAGGCCGCCTCCATCGGATCCGACGTCGGCTTGTTGGCGCCGTACTTCTTCTTGTAGGCCTCGACGAATGCCTTGTTCACCGGGGTGTCGATCGTCTGGTAGTAATTCCACGCCGTCAGCTGTCCGGTGATGTTCTGCACACCGATGCCGCCGACCTCTTCCTCGGCTATCGACACCGAAACCACCGGCATGTCCTGCGGTGTGAGCCCCACGTTCTTGTACTCACGGAAGAACGCCACGTTCGAGTCGCCGTTCAGCGTGTTGAACACCGCGTCGGCGTTGGCGGTGCGGACCTTGTTGACGATGGTCGAGAAGTCCGTCGAGCCCAGAGGCGTGTAGTCCTCGCCCTTGATCTCGATACCGTTGGCCCCGGCGTAGGCCTTGATGATCCGGTTCGCCGTCTGGGGGAAGACGTAGTCACTGCCGACCAGATAGAGCGACTTGACGCCCTTCTCCTTGAGGTAGTCCAGGGCGGGCACGATCTGCTGGTTGGTGGTGGCGCCGGTGTAGAAGATGTTCTTCGAGGACTCCAGACCCTCGTACTGCACGGGGTAGTACAGCAGTGAGTTCGCGCTCTCGAAGACCGGCAGCATCGCCTTGCGGCTCGACGACGTCCAGCCGCCGAACACCGCGGCCACGCAGTCGCTGCTGATCAGCTTCTCGGCCTTCTCGGCGAAGACCGTCGGCTCTGAGGCGCCGTCCTCACCCACGACCTGGATCTGCTTACCCAGTACGCCCCCGGCGGCGTTGATTTCCTCGACCGCCAACGCGATCGCGTCGCGCACCGTCACCTCGGAGATGGCCATCGTTCCCGACAGCGAGTTCAGCGAGCCCACCTTGATGGTCGAACCCGAGGTGTCGACACACGATTCGGCGTTTGCCGAGTCCGACTCGGTCGCCTTGCTTCCACAGCCCGCCAACAGCAGGCCCGCCACAGCGACGACGCTTCCCGTCGCAAGCGCAGACCTTCTCAAAGAAGACCGTTGTGGTAGTCGCATTGACAGCCTTTCCCTATATCAGCAGCGCACATCGGGAGATGAGCGTCGGCTGGAGTGCAGAATTTGTGGCACCGCTGGGGTGTCGAATCGGGACGTTAGAGCGGCTGTGTTTCTGCGAAATGACTGTGTGTGACGAACAAATTAACCTGTCGGAGGACCGCTGTTTATTTGCCGTTGGCCCATGGCGGCATAGCTGATCTGACGTGCCTGTAACAGTCCGGTACGGTGCGGCGATGTGACCAACATGCGAAAAGCGACATCGATGGTCGGGGCGGCGCTCGTGCTTGCAGCAGGCTCACTTGCGGTCAGTCAGGCAACCGCAGCCGGGCAGGATCCCGCTCCGGCGGGACCAAACGTCAAATACGTTGTCACCGCGGACGCCCCGCTGAGCTTCGACATCAACTACGTGACCGGTTCGCCCGCGGACTTGCAGGCTTTCAACGCCGACGCGGCCGCCTACTCGACCAGGGGCAGCTTTGTTGTCCCGTGGGAGGCGACCGCGACGCTGTCCGACCCGCAGTGGGCGTACATCAGCGTGGCCCGGGCGGGCCATGCCATGGAGGCCCCGCCGAACGCGCACTGCGAGATCTGGGTCGACGGACAACTCGCCGTCCAGAACACAGGTCCGACGACGGCCTTCTGCCAACTGAGTCGCTGGTAGTCCGCGCGTAGCCTGTTGCCTCACGTCAAGATGCGCGCGTGGGGGCATTCGTTGCCTCACGTAAACGTGCGCGCTTTGTCACTGGAGGTGGGGCGCCGTCGCCGGCTTTGCTGGTGGCCAGAGTGAAGAGCTGTGC